>Ga0209810_1000123_pt1 | contig 234146 bp, 219 predicted proteins | sample Coa_R1_7_FD_187159 | JGI IMG/M metagenome (GOLD analysis project Ga0209810, IMG submission 187159) | Surface soil microbial communities from Centralia Pennsylvania, which are recovering from an underground coalmine fire - Coalmine... | ecosystem: Environmental > Terrestrial > Soil >...
CCAGGATCAAACTCTCCAACCACATTCAAGGCTTGGTTAGAACGGCCTTCACACAGGCCCCCTTGACCCGGCCCTCACACAAACAAACCAGGCTTCCTGCTTCTCGTCTCTTCGGCTGTTAAAGTGCTCGCTTCGGGCGAGGTGATTCGAGGTTGCCCCTCGCGGACAGCGGGGCAAAGTCTAGCACGGGCCACTTGGCCGTCAAACAAACGAGCGCTTATGCTCGAGAACGGCCGTGCGAGTAGGGCGCAGCCCCGTCGCCCACGATATCCTGAGCCTTTCAGAGAAGCCGCGTAGCGAGAGATAAGGAGGAGCTCATGGCCATCGCCAGTCCCCAACCGCACTCGAAGTCGAGCACGCCCGCCCCCACGTTCGTCCGGCCCATTCACGAGGGCTTTCCCGTCAAGGATGCCGAGGCGTCGCTGAAGTTCTATACCGACGTGCTCGGCCTCAAGGTCTTGACCTACCGGCCGGCCGCGCTCGGCCCGGGCTACTGGGTGGGCACGGACGACGGCATCGTCCAGTTCCATATCATCCAGTCCGACAAGGACTACATCCCCGGCCCCGACGCGCCCATTCATCCCACCGGCCGCCACACCGCCTGGTTCGTCAACAGCATCGAGCAGCTTCGCGCCCGCCTCGACGAGTTCGGCATTGAGCATCACGAGATCAGCACGCTCATCGGCGCCGTCCAGCTGTTCTGCAAAGATCCCGACGGCCACACCTGGGAGTTCCAGGAAGCCCCGAAGTAAGAACGGGCGTCCGGCAGACGAGCCGGACGACAAGTGCCGGACCGGGCTAGGCCGAGCGCCTGAAGGTCCGGCGGTATGCCTGCGGCGAGGTGTTGAGCTGCCGTTGGAAGTGCTGGCGCAGCGTGGCCGCCGAGCCTAGACCAGCTTGCTCGGCCACCATCTCGACCGGCAGGTCCGTGCCCTCGAGCAGCTGCTGAGCTCGCAGGATTCGCTGCCCCAGCAGCCACTTGTGCGGCGTGGTTCCGGTCGCGGCCAGAAAGCGGCGGGCGAACGTTCGCGGGCTCATGTGCGCCCGGTGCGCCAGCTCGCGGACGGACACGTCGCGGTCCAAGTGCTGGCGCATCCAATCCAGCGTCCCGCTCAGGTCCTGGCCCTCAGGTGTGACCGGCAGCGGCAGGTCCACGTACTGCGCCTGCCCGCCGTCGCGGTGCGGCGGCACCACCATGCGCCGGGCGAACATGTTCGCCACCTCCGCCCCGTGGTCCAGCCGCACGATGTGCAGGCACAGGTCGATGCCCGCTGCCGTCCCGGCCGAGGTGTAGACGTTGTCCTCGGCCACGTAGAGCACTCGCGAATCGACCTTCACCTTGGGGTACTGGCGAGCCAGTAAGTCGGCGTACATCCAGTGCGTCGTGGCCCGCTTGCCGTCCAATAGCCCCGCGGCGGCCAGCACGAACGCGCCCGAGCACACCGAGATGATCCGCGCGCCCCGCGCGTGCGCCTTCCGCAGCGCTTCCAGGGTCGCCTCGTCTGTTCCCCTGTGCACGTCCTCCGCGGCCGGGACGACGATCGTCCCTGCGCGCTCGAGATCGGGCAGCCGGTAAGGCGTGTCCAGGCTGAACAGCCCGCCTTTTGCCCGCAGTGGCGGCTCCTCCGGGGTGCAGATGAAAAAGTCGTATCCGGGCAGGCCCATGTCGCTCCGGTCCATGCCGAACACTTCACAGGCGACGGCCAGCTCGAAAGGGGCGAAATTCTGGAAGACGAGGGCGGCGACGGTGCTGAGCGGAGCCATGGCAGAAAACTAGCACCTATTGGCTTTTCTGCCACTTTCGACCAAGCGGCGTCCGGCGCAGCATGGACCTGTGAACGACGCTTTGGTTACCTTCGGAGCGCTGCTGTTTCTGCTTGCCCTCGCTGCGCTGGCGCCGCGCTTCGGCGTGGACTCGCGCGATGGGTTCGCCGAGCGCGATTGGTTGGGGATGCCCGGTTTCGACCGCCATTGACAACAGGGCGGCGTTGCCTCGATACTCTTCCTGGTTGGTTTAAGACCAGGGAGAGTACGTATGCGCTTTTCGCTTCGACTTGGCGCCGCAGCCGGGCTCATCGCCGTAATCGTGGCTGCCCTCAGCCTGCCGCTGGCCAGCGCCCAAACGTCGGTTGGCGACCAGGACGTGCCTGGCGGCCACTTCTACACGCAGACGAACGGCAACGCCGGGCCTCAGTGGGGCTACCGCATCACGGACGAGGCGGGCATCGGCTTCTGGTCTGAGTTCAACCGGCTGGGCGGCGTCAATGCCTTGGGGTACCCGGTGTCGCGTCGTTTCATGCTCGACGGCTTCATCGTCCAGGCCACGCAGAAGGTCATCCTTCAGTGGCGGCCCGACGTGAACCCGCCCCAGACCTATTTCGTGAACGTCTTCGACAAGCTCCACGACCAGGGCAAGGACGCTGTCTTGCAGCAGCAGTTCGGCATCCCGCCGCAGCTCGATCCGTCGTTCGATGCGGGCAAGACGCCGGATCAGATCCAGGCGGCCCGCCTGGCCCTGCTGAATGGCGACCCGGCTATCGCCGCTCGCTATGGGAGTGGGCCATCGGCCATCTTGTATAACGGCCTGCCCACCTCGCAGATCACCAACGCTGGGCCGTTCTCGATCATCCGGGCCCAGCGCCTGGCCATCCAGAAGTGGAACACGGCCGGCCCGGGCGGCATCACCCCGGGCACGGTCAGCGTCGTGAACGGCGGCGACGTGGCCAAAACGCTTGGCCTCGTGCCTGCCGACGCTATCGGCCTGGAGAACGCCGCCGGTCAGCTGCAAGCTCCGGCTGCGCCGCCAACCCCTGTGGCTACGCCCACGCCGGCCTTCACGTTCAAGTCCAAGCAGGTGACGGACCCGCCGGTGGACTGCAACGGGGACCCCAACCTGAGCTCCATCCCTTGCGGGTACTCGTTCCCGAACGCCGGCGCGCAGTACATCAAGGGCCGGGTGATGGACCAGAAAGGCAACCACCTGCTGTTCATCAACGTCCAGGCCAACGTGGCCGGCACCTCGCAGGTGGTTCAGACGGCCGGCGACGGCACCTTTACCTTCTTAATAGCCGGCGGCATGAGCCCCACCGGCAACTGCCCGCCGTACGCCCTCGATTACCAGATCTTCGTACTCAGCCCGACAGGTGCGCCGGACTCAGACACTGTCAACGTGCACTATGACGGCAACTGCAACACCGCCGGCGAGTTCCACTTCGACTTCGTGAAGGTGCGCTGAGCGCTAGTGCAGTAAGTCTGGCGTCTCGTCCAGCGTGCTCGGGTAGAACCACTCCGCCACGTCCTTGAGCGGCTTACTCACCAATCCGCACAGCTGGCCATAGCGGTGCATGGCCTCCAGGTTCCTGCGGTTCGGCTCCAGTCCGTAGACCCACGGATCGGGGCCCATCAGCGCCCGCTGTTCCTCCAGCAGGTCCTGCATCCAGACCAGTGACACCTTGCGCGGGTCCAGCATCGATTTCCAGGCCTCGGCCTTAGACTTCTCGAAGGCCTTGAACATGCTCTTGGCCACCCACGGATTCTCCTCCAGCACGTCGTCCCGGATAACCACCGTGTGCATGATGGGGAAGTGCCCCGTCTTCTTGTAGAAGGCGATCTCCTCGGCCTTGGCGTTGGGGAACAGCCGCCGTACGTTCGACGTCGTCCCGTGCACGAATGACGGCAGCAGGTCGGGGTACATGGCGCAGTCCAGCGCGCCGGATTGAATCATGGAGTCCAGCGTCTCGCCCTTGGGCGTGCGCTCGTGCTTCATCCAGCTGGGCAGGTGGAAGGCGATGTCCTCGTCGTCCTGGCTGAGCCAGGTGATCGTCTTCAGATCCACGCCGTACTCGTCCTGCAGGATGCCGCGCATCCAGATGCTGGCCGTGTTCTGCATCGTCCGCAGGCCGATGCGCTTGCCCTCTAGGTCCTTGGGCGTTTCGACGCCCGCATTCCTGTTGACCAGGAAGAAAGAGTGCCGCATGCGGCGGTGGGGAAACACCGGGATGGCCGTGTAGCGCGCCAGGCCGAGGTCCTTGGCCAGCATGTAGCTGGCCATCGAGAACTCGCACACGTCGAACTCCAGATGGCGCATCATGCGCCAGTGGCGCTCGGGCGAGGTGAGGTTGACTACGGTGAGGTCGATGGATTCGGGTTTGACGGTCTCCTCTTTCAAGGCCCGCATCAGGTCGTAGTCGCCGCAGGCGAGCGTCAGCCGCAGCCTAGGCATCGATTCCAGCGACCTCTTTGTAATAGGCCCAGCGGACTTCCCAGCCTACGCCGGTGGCCTGCCGCTGCTTGATCTCCTCCTCCGGAATGATGCGCGGCTGGTGCCCCATGGCCAGCACCTGCCAGTTGGCCTCGGCCTGCTGCTCGAGGTGGATGGCCTGCAGCGCCGCCTCGGGCAGCGTCGCCGCCGCGCTGACGATGCCATGGCCCTGCAGCAGCCCGACCGGCGAGCTGCCCATGGTCCGGGCCATGTCGTCGCCCAGCTCGTTGTCCGTCACCAGGTTGGCGTGCGGCCACAGCGGCACCGGCTGCTCCACCACCTCTGAGCCAACGTGGATGACAGGATGGATCGGCGCGGCGCCGATGCTCATGATCGTCGACCAGTGTTGATGGGTGTGGACGATGGCCTGGACCTCAGGCCGGGCGCGGTAAAGGCAGGTGTGGATGAACCGCTCGCCCGGCGGCCCATCCCGGCCTTCCAACAGCTTCCCGTCCAGGTCGATGATGACCATATCGTCCGGCGCGATGCGGTCCTGCGATTTGATGCGCGTTGAGTGACGCGGCTTGATCAGCACCCGGTCCGTGCCCGGGATGCGCGCGCTCGGATGCCCCATGTAGTCGACCAGGCCGAGCCGGAAAAGAACCCGACACACGTCGGCCAGCTGCTGCCGCAGCTCACTCTCTGTAGTAGGCACTATTGACGCTCCCTTAGGTCGCGGTCGGCGTAGGACCGCTAATAATCCCCTATCAGTCCTTCATCGTTGTCCAGGGCGCCCTCGCGCAGGCCTTTGCCCACGTAGTAGCGCCACAGCTTGCCGATGTGCTGCCGGCGGTTGTCCCGCTTGGTCAGCAGGTCCAGTTCTTCCTCCGTCAGGGGCAGCAGCGGCCCGATCGCCAGGGCTTGCACTTGCGCCCGCGCGTTCTCCTCGAAGTGGACCGCGTCGATGACCAGCGCTTCCACGCTTTCGGCCACGCACACGCCGCCGTGGGCGCGGAGCAGCGCCGCCTGGTGCGGGCCGAGCGTGGCCGCCAGATCCGCGCCCTGCTCCTGCGTCTTGATGTGGCTGGGATCCGGGTGCACCGGGATGCCGCTGGCCCAGCGCTTGGCGTGCGACTTCATCGGCACCAGCCTGGCGTCCGCCAGGGTGAAGGCCGCGGCCAGCTCCGAGTGCGTGTGGACCACCGCCTGCACGTCGGGCCGCGCCCGGTAGATCTCCGAGTGGATGCGGGTCTCGATCGGCATTTCGTGCTCGGGCGAGCCGGGCAGGTGTTTCAGGTTGAAGTCCAACGTCAGCAGGTGCTCGGGCTTGAGCGTGGCCCGGCTCTCGATGTAGGGTTGGATGATGAAGCCGCTGCCGTCAGGCAGCCGGGCGCTGACGTGGCCGCTGTAGTTGAGGATGTTCTCCATGTGGAGCAGTCGCACCGCGGCCACCACTTTGGCCTTGAGCTTGGCGACGGCGGCCGGATCGGCCGCGAGTACCGGTGCCGCCATCTACATGCCCATCGTCACGCCGCCGCCGCGTGGGGCGAAGGCGTCGGGATTGCGCTCGCCGTTGGCGGCAGCATCCTCGTGGTGCTCCATCTCTTCGGCCTCCACCAGCGCATGCCGGTGGTCGTCCTCATGGAAGGCCAGGAGCCGCGGCGGCTCGCCCTCCAGCCCAAGTTCCGTCCACTCCGCCGCGATTTTCTCGTACATCTCCTTGCGGATTGCCGTCCGCTTGGAGAACACATGGAGGTAGCGGTGCTCGCGGCAGGCGTTGATCAACGCCTTGGAGCCCCAGGGCCGCTCCTCCGGAGGGTTCTGCGTTGGATCGAGCCAGGTCGACCAGGTGTTGCGCAGGATGTCGATGTCCTCCACTGGGTTGCAGCGGCTGGACATGGCCCACAGCACCTGATTCATGTCCGTCGGGTCGATGTCCTCCTCGACGCCGATGATCCACTTGGTGTAATAGGCGCCGCCCGGGCATTGGGCGGCGATGGATAGCGCCTGCGAGACGTGCCCCGCGTATTGCTGCTGGATCTGCACGATGACTGCCCCAAACCCGCCGGCCGCGGCTGGGTGCGAGTAAACGCCCTTGATGCCCGGGATGCCCATCTTCTCTAGGTCGTTCCAGATACGGGCGGAGCGGATCACCCCGAAGAACAGCGATTGCTCGCAGGACGGGTAGTCGGCCATCAGCGCCGCCGTGACGATGGGGTTGTTGCGATAGTGGATGGCCTTCACTCTCAGTACGGGGGTGTCGGCCTCAGGCCGCCCGTAGTAGCCGGTGAACTCGCCGAACGGGCCCTCCGGCTTCAGGCGGTGCGGCTCGGCCACGCATTCCAGCACCATGTCGGCGCGGGCTGGGATCGGCAGGTCGCTGAACAGCGGCCTGCACACCTCCACCGGTTCACCGCGGATGCCGCCAACATAGTCGTACTCGGACACGTTCTTGGGAAAACCCTGGGAGCTCACCAGGAACTGCAGCGGGTCGACGCCGACCACGGCGCAGATGTCGACCGGTTTGTTCTGTTCCCACATCTTGGTGATGTGCAGCCGCGCGTCCTTGCCGGGAGAGAGATACAGGCCGATCTCGTCCTTGCCCTGGACCATCATCCGGTACGTGCCCAGGTTGATGTTTCCACCGTCGGGGTTCCGGGTGATGACCGAGTCTGCCGTGCCCAGGTAGCGTCCGCCGTCCAGCGGCCAGTGCTTCGGAACCGGCAGCTTAGAGAGATCGATCTGGTCGCCGGTGAGGACATTCTCGTTGACAGGCGCGCTGTCTGCCGGGATCTCCTTGGGCGGGATGGCTCGGTCGAGCTTCTTCATGGTGGCCCGGATGAGGTCCATCATGGGCATCTCGGGGTCCTCCTCGAGAGCCACGGCGATGCGCCGCTTCGAGGAGCCGAACGGGTTGAACAGTACGCGCACGCCGCTGTCCTTGTAGCCCTTCACGTTCTCGAACAGGAGCGCCGGGCCGCCCTCCTGCTTACCTACCATGTAGGTGATGGCGCCCATCTCCTCGTCCCAGTCGACTTCCCTGGTGATGTGCTTGAGTTCCCCGAGCTCCTCGACGCGCGCCATCCACTCGCGCAGGTCCTTAACTGGCACAGGTCTTCTCCTTGGCTGTGTATCCGGTTAGCTGGCTAGCTTTTCGATGCGTCGGCTGACCTGCTGCTGAATGTGAAGCAGGTGGTCCGCTGTGAGCCGGCGGGCTTCGTCAGGATCGCGCCGCTCGATGGCGTCCACGATCGCCTCGTGCGCCCGGACGATTGGCGGGGAAAGGTGCGGCCGCGGGCCCAGCGCCTGATCCGACTTGTGGACGAGGTCCATCAGCGAGCTGATGAGCATCAGCAGCAGGTTGCTCTTGGCGGCCTTGGCCAGCAGGAAGTGGAAGTTGTAGCTGGCCGGCGCCGTCTGGGCATTGCGAGCCAGCAAGTGACGGCCTTCCTCCAGGGAGGCTCGCAGCAACGCGATGTCCTCGTCGTCGGCCAATCGCGCCGCGATCTCGGCAACGCCGGGCTCCAGCAGCAGGCGCGCCTGGTACAGCTCCGCCAGCTCGAACCGCCCGGTCCGCAGCATGGTCCGCAGCGTGTTGGCCAGCAGCTCGAAATCTGGCTGAATCACGTGCGCCCCGCCGCCGGCCCCTGGCCGGATCGTCACCAGGCCGGCGATCTCCAGGCTGCGGATGGCCTCCCGGACGCTCGCCCGGCTGGCCTCGAAGGTTTCCACGAGCTCGCGCTCCGGCGGCAGGCGGTCGCCGGGTTTCAGCTTGCCGGCGAAAATCGCCGACTGCAGCTGGTGGAAGATCTGGTCGGAGACACGCCGGTTGCGGACCGAACGAAAGATTTCGTCCTGGCTCTTGACAGATCCGCCCTCCTGCATGTCTAATGTCAGACCATAACATAGGTCTGGCCAGTGGCTGGTCTGGGGGAGAAACGCTGGAACTTTTCCACTGGGAAATGGGTACACTACGCGCTACCGTCGAGCGGAACGAACCCGACTGTCTGCTGGCTGACCATTACAGAACTGGAGTGACCATTGGCGAAGCTCGAAGCGCGCAACGTCGAAGTCGAGTATTACAACCAGCGAACCGGTAACCGGCTCACCGCCCTCAAAGAAGTCAACCTCGACATCGAGGAGGGCGAGTTCGTCTCGATCGTCGGCACCAGCGGTTGCGGCAAGACAACCTTCCTGAACGCCGTCGATGGTCTGCTGCCACTCCGCCGGGGTCGCATTCGGCTCGATGGGAAGGAGATCCGCCGGCCTGGCCCGGACCGCGCCGTCGTCTTCCAATCGCCCTCGTTGCTGCCCTGGCGCAGTGTGTACGACAACATCATGTACGGCCTCGAGCTCCAGGGCAAGCGCCGCGATCCCAAGTCGCATGAGACGGTCAACCGGCTGATCAAGCTGGTGGGCCTGTCCGGGTTCGAGAAAGCCTTCCCTAGCGAGCTCTCCGGCGGTATGCAGCAGCGCTGCAATCTGGCCCGGGCGTTGGCTGTCGATCCCGAGATCCTGCTGCTCGACGAGCCCTTCGCCGCCCTCGACGCGCAGACGCGTGAGTTCATGCAGGCCGAGCTGCTGCGCATCTGGGAGGCCTCGCACAAGACCGCCCTGTTCATCACCCACCAGATCGATGAGGCCGTCTACCTGGCCGACAAGGTAGTGGTCTTCACCGCCCGCCCAGGGACGGTGCGCAAGATCGTGAGCATCGATTTGCCCCGCCCGCGCTCGCTCCACGTCAAACGCGAGGTCAAGTTCCTCAATTACCTGGACGAGATTTGGACCATGATCGAGGAGGAGGGCCGCAAATCCGGCGCCCTTATCCGCGATACCGAGCGCGAGGAGCTTGCCGCCGCCGCGGCTACCCCCGAGCCCGCAGGCGCGCCTCAGGTTCAGGCCGACATCGCCTAACGACAGGGGATCAGCGCATCAAACGCTGATCCCCTGCTCGCGGTACCACTTGGCCGCCCCTGGATGCAATGGCACGTCCAGGGGCGCTGCTTCACTGTCCACCCCGAGCTTGGCCACGCTCTCGAAGCTGTCCTCCCAAGGCACCTCGTCCGCCCGCGCAGCCAGCGCCGCGCAGATCTTGTAGACGTCCTCGTCGGGCATCGATTCGCGCGTGTAGACCGGCCAGCCGCTGTAGTCGATGCACTCGTGGTCGGCCGCGAGCGGCGATGCCCAGGCTTTGGGCAGCTTCACCCGCCGCCAGCCAATCGCCGTCATGTGCTCGAAGATGTGGTCCTCGAGCGTGAGCGGCTCGAAGCCGTGCTCCAGGGCCAGCTTGAGCCACATGCTGATGCCTTCGTCGATGATGCAGTCGATGGCTTCTTCGCGGATGGCGTTCAGCCGCCGCTTGTCGCCCGGGCCGCCATTGGTCTGAAGCGTCCCGCCCCAGGACTGCAGGTCCTGTAGCGTGAAGCCGTAGGCCCCCAGCAGCTGGTCGGTGCAGACCCGGGTGGAGTGCGTGTCGTCCTCCCGGATCGACAGGCGCAGCGGGTAGCGCTTCTCCTTGACCTCGGCCAGCGACTTCAGCCCGGTGCGGGGGTGCATGGCCACCACGAACCGGTCCCAGCTGGGATAGCTGAACACCGCGCGCAGCGGCAGCGGCTCCTTGAACAGCCCTGTCCCACGGTAAGCCTGCGTCAGCATGGCCGAGGGGTTGACGAACACGTACTCCAGCTCGCCCCGCGCTACCGCGTGAGCCAGGATAGGCGAGCCCGTCGACATCCGGAACCACGGCCGGTAGTGCTCGCCTGAACCACTGCCCACGGCGATGCAGATGTCTCGCGGGCCGTAGTAGGGCGTGTTGATGTCGCCCGCGATGTCGAGGCAGATCTCCCACAGGGTCTTGGCCCGCTTGAAGTTGGCCCCGACCGGCAGCGGTTCAGGCATTCAGGATCCAGCTCCAGCGCTCGCGCGTGATGCGCTTCTCCTCCGGGCTGGGGCCGATGGCCGGCGGGAACTGGTCGCGCCACTCGAACGGCCGGCAGGCGTCGATGATGATGCGGCTGTTGTGGCCCTTCAGGTCGGGCCGGATGGCCGGGTCGAGCGGACCGCTCCACGCCCGGTGGATGATGTCGAACGAGCGCTCCGGATCGGAGCGCGTGCAGACCGCCCACATGACCTCGTTTAGGTCCGACACGTCGATGTCCTCGTCGACGACGATGACGATGCGGCCCAGATAGGCGCCGGTGCGGCACATCGCCGCCACGTGGCCCGCCTGGCGGGCATGGCCGGGGTAGCGCTGCTTGATGGCCACCACGTTCAACAGCCGGCAGCCGCCCACGCCGTGGCACCAGGCGCCCACCACGTCCGGGACGCCGGCCAGGCGCAGCTCGCGCCGCAGATTGGCGCTGCGCAGGTACTGGCGGAAGCGGTGCGCCTCGTATGGCGGCTTCTCCGGCGGCACGCCCAGCAGGATGGGATTGTTGCGATGGTAGATGGCCTTGATCTCGAACACCGGCTCCTGGCGCTCAGCCGAGGCGTAGTAGCCCGTCCACTCGCCGAAAGGACCCTCCAGGCGCTTCTCGTCATGCTTGAGGAAGCCCTCGATGGCAATCTCGGCGTTGGCCGGGATCGGTAGGTCGGTGTGCTTGCCACGGATGCACGCCAGCGGCTCGCCGCGCATGCCGCCCACCCAGTCCAGCTCGCTCAGGCCCGGCCGGATCTCCAGGCACGAGGCCAGAAACAGGTACGGGTCGGCACCCAGGACGACTACCGAAGGCATGTCCTCGCCGCGGGCGAAGTACTTGTCGCGGTGGATCCGGCCGCCCTTACCGGGCGAGATGTACAGACCGGTGTGGTTCTTGTCGTGGATCATCACTCGGTAGGTGCCCACGTTCAGTGAGCCGTCCTCGGGGTCGCGGGTGATGACGTTATCACCGGTGCCGATGTAGCGCCCGCCGTCCTCTTCGTGCCATTTCGGCGTGGGGAACTTCCATATGTCCACGGCGTCGCCTTCGAGCACGTTCTCGGTGATTGGGCCGCTGTCGACGATGCGCGGCGGCACGGGCACTACCGTGTCCATGCGCCGCTCCCACTCGTCCATCAGATCCATGACACTGATGTTCACCGGCAGGCCGAGGGTGATGGCCAGGCGGCTGCGCTCGCCCTGCGCGTTCACCAGCAGGCGGTAGCCGTCGGGGTAGCCCGGGATCTTGTCGAACAGCACCGCCGGTGCGCCGTCGGTGTGGTGCAGCATCTCGGTGATGCGCCCGATGTTCTCTTCCCAATCCACGCCTTCGAGCACACGCAGCTCGCCGGCGACGTCCACCATCTGCAGCCAGTCGCGCAGATCCTCGTGCGGGCGGCCGGCTCGGACTTCCGCCAGGAGCTGGTCGCGCTGCAGTTGCGGGGAGTCGTAGCTGTTGAGGGCCGCTCGCCTGACTCCCGGCGCTAGGCCGAGATAAGATGGCGCATCTGAGGTCACTGCCATGTATTACTTCTCCGAAGGCGCAAAAATATGACTTTGGGGACTGTTCAAAGGTCAGACCTTTCCCTATAATCCGCTGTACAACTCTGCTGGGTCAACTTTTCAAGAGTAAAGGACGAGACGAGAATGGCTATCACAGCGCGAGCCCTCGACGACGGGAACGTCTACATCGGTGAAGAGGAACGGATCCACGAGCCCGGACCGTTCGGACGCTTCTGGAACCGCTGGAGCGATCTTGTCTTAGGCAGCGTCGCCGTCATCCTCTTCCTGGCCGTCTGGGAGTGGGCCGGTACGAGCGGCGCCATCAACCCGCTCTTCACGAGCGCGCCAAGCCGCATCATCAACGCCTTCGTCCGGCTGGTGAATGACGGCACGCTCGGCCGCGACATCGTGGTCAGCGGCCTGGAGTTCGTCTACGGCTTCGGCCTGTCGATCCTGGTCGGAATCCCGTTCGGCATCCTCATGGGCTGGTACCGCCCCCTGAACGCGATACTCGACCCGTTCGTGAACTTCTTCTACGCCACCCCGCGCGTGGCGCTCCTGCCGCTGATGATCATCTGGCTGGGCATCGGCATCAACTCCAAGATCGCCGTCGTCTACCTGGGCGCCATCTTCGCCATCCTGATCAACACCATCACTGGCATGAACGCCCTTGATGCGCAGCTGATCAAGGCGGCGCGTTCGTTCGGCGCTTCCGACTACCAGATCTTCAAGACCATCGCGCTGCCGGGCTCCGTGCCGTTCATCCTGGGCGGCATCCGGCTTGGACTGGGCCACGCGCTCATCGGCGTGGTCGTGGGCGAGCTGTACGCCGCCACGGCCGGCGTGGGCTACCTGATCGCGGTCGCCGGCAACACCTTCCAGACGGACAAGGTGTTCGTGGGCGTGATCATCATCGCCGCGGCCGGTATGTTCATCACCGCGGTGTTCAAGCGCCTCGAGGCCCACTTCGACGCCTGGCGTCCGCAGCATCAGCAGTAAGCTTCAGCTAGGCTTTCCATAACCTTTCAGCCCAGGAGTTAGGTCCTCATGGCGATAGCTATTGACCGCGAGCAGGCGAGTAATCCGCCTGGCGTGCAGTACAACGGCCTCCGAGGCTTTCTCGAGGAGGTGGACCGGCTCGGTCAGCTCCGCCATGTACACGGCGCAAACGCCGAAGAGGAGATCGGAGCCGCCACCGACGTCCTGCAGCACAGTAAGGGCGGCCCGGCCGTGGTCTTCGACCAGGTGCCCGGCTATGACCCCTCGTTTCGGGTGGCCGTCAACCTCTTCGGCAGCACGGACCGCATCGCCCTGACCCTGGGCGTGCCGTTGGGCCTGTCCAAGGTTGAGACGTCGCGCGCTTGGGGGCGCAAGCTCCATGCAGCCTCGCCCATTCCGCCCGTCGAGGTCAACGATGGGCCGGTTATGGAGAACGTCCGTCGCGGCGACGACGTGGACCTCACCATCTTTCCTACGCCCATCTGGCACCCCAACGACGGCGGCCGTTACATCGGCACCGGCTCCTACGATGTCACGCGCGATCCCGACGACGGTTGGATCAACACCGGCACCTACCGGGTGATGGTCCACGACCGTAACCACGTCGGTTACTACATCTCGCCGGGCAAGCACGGGCGGATGCACCGCCAGAAGTACTTCGACCGCAACGAGCCCATGCCGGTGGTCATGGTTTTCGGCGGCGATCCGCTGCAGTTCCTGGCCTCTTGTACGGAGCTGCCGCTCGGCACCTGCGAGTACGACTGGGTGGGCGGCATCCGCGAGGAGGCGGTCAAGGTCATCCGCGGGCCGGTCACCGGCCTGCCCTTCCCGGCCGACGCCGAGATTGTCATCGAGGGCTTCGCCACGGCCCAGGACCTGCGCACCGAGGGTCCCTTCGGCGAGTGGACCGGCTACTACGGCTCGGCGGAGCGCGAGGAGCCCGTCCTGAAAGTCGAGGCGCTGTACTACCGCAACCAGCCCATCCTGGTCGGTTCGCCTCCGGGCCAGCCGCCGGATGAGCTGTCGCACTATCGCTGCATCATGCGCTCGCCTATCCTCGAGGAGGACCTGCGCAAGGCCGGCGTGCCCGACGTCGTCGGCGCCTGGCAGCATGAGGTCGGCGGCGGACGCCTGTTCGCCGTCGTCGCCATCCGCCAGCGCTACCCCGGCCATGCCCGGCAGACGCTGCACGTGGCCTCGCAGTGCCACGCCGGCGCCTATGCCGGCCGCTGGGTGGTGGTAGTTGACGAGGACATCGACCCCACCAACCTGGAAGAGGTCATGTGGGCCGTGTGCACCCGGGTGGACCCGGCGACGGACATCGATTTCATCCATCGGGCCTGGAGCACGCCGCTGGACCCGGTGATCACACCCACCCAGCGCAAGAACAAGGACTACACCAACTCGCGCGGGCTGATCGACGCCTGCCGGCCGTTCGAGTGGCGGGATGAGTTTCCCCCGGTGAACCTGCCGCCGCGCGAAGTCCGGGAGGCGGCCGTCAAACGCTGGGGCTACCTGCTCGGCAGCTAGCCCCGCTTGAGGAAGGCCTCCAGCGCCTGTTTGAACTCGCTCCTCCGGGCGGCGGCCTCTACGGCCGCCGCCTCGTCTTTCAACCGCCGCTCCAGATCCGGCCTGAGCAGGCGCCTTGTCTCCAGCAGCGTCTCCCCCGGGACGTCCTCCAGTCTCAACTCATTCGCCCGGCCCAGCGGGTCCTCCGTTACCTCATTCACCAGGCCCATCGCCCGGGCTTCGTCGGCCGAGAGCGTGCGGTTGGTCAGCAGCAGCTCCATCGCTCGCGGCCCGAGGAAGGCCGAGTTCCCGCCGTCGGGCGTCAGCCCCAGCCGGAAGTAGGCCGCCGTGAACGTGGCGCTGGGGGCCGCCACGACGTAGTCCGCGGCCAGGGCAAGACTCCAGCCGCCCCCGGCCGCTGCGCCGTTCACTGCCGCGACGACCGGCGCCGGACAGCGGTGCATAGACAGCACCACCTCGTGGTGCTGCGCCACTAGTTCCGCCACCCCGGCGCCCGGATCGGCCAGCGAGCCCAGCCATTTCAGGTCTGCCCCCAGGCAGAAGGCCGCGCCCTCACCGGTCAGGACGCATCTTCCGTGAGCGACGGCCCGCACCGCCCGGGCGAGCTCGTGTAGCCCGTCGGGCGTCATGGTCCGCGGGACGCGAACCATGCTCGCTGCCGGGCGTTCCCGACCTGCGCTCACCGCGCCGGCGTCACACCCCTGCCAGGATGACCGACTTCTCTTCCGTGTAGTAGTCGAGCACGTCCGTGCCGTGCTCTTTGCCGTAGCCGCTGTGCTTCCAGCCGCCAAACGGCAGCTCGTCGTAGGCCACCTGGATCGAGTTCACCCACGTGTACCCGGCCTGGATCTCGTCAATCGCCCGCTGCGCCTTGCCGAAATCCCGCGTGAAGATCGATGATCCCAGCCCGTACTCCGACTCGTTGGCCCTCTGCAGCGCCTCCTCGAAGTCCTTCACCACCATGATCGGCAGCAGCGGTCCGAACGTCTCCTCCTTCCACACCCGGGCGTCCGCCGGCACGTCGGTGATAACGGTCGGCTCGAAGAACCAGCCCTTATCGAAGCCGTCGCCGGTGGGGCGTTTGCCTCCGGCCAGCACCTTGCCGCCGCGGTCCACCGCATCCTTGAGCTGAGCCTCGATGCCGGCCCGTCCGCCCTCGGTGTGCATCGGCCCCATCTGCGACTGCGGGTCCGAGCCCGGCCCGACCTTGAGGCGCTGCGCCCGGCTGGTGATCTTCTCGATGAACTCCTCGGCCACCGGCTCCTGGACGTACACGCGCTTGACGGCCAGACAGGCCTGGCCGCAGTTGAAGAAGCGGCCGATGGCGATTGATTTGGCCGCCAGCTCCACGTCGGCGTCGTCGCACACGATCGCCGGGTCGCTCCCGCCGAGCTCCAGCGTAACCCGCTTGATCTCCGGCGCAGCGCTGGCCATCACACGCTGGCCGGTCACCGTCTCGCCCGTGAAGCCGATCTTGCGCACCAGCGGGTGCCGGATCAGCTCCTCGCCGACCACCGCGCCCGGGCCGGTCACCACGTTCAGCACGCCCTCGGGCAGGCCGGCCTCGTACATCAGCTCGGCCAGCTTCAGCGTCGCCAGGGGCGTGGTGCTGGCCGGCTTGGCCACCACTGTGTTGCCGACCGCCAGCGCTGGGGCCATCTTATTGGCGAACAGCGTCAGCGGGAAGTTCCAGGGAATGATCGCGCCCGTGACGCCCATAGGCCGCCGGACCACCAGGCCCATGGCCTTGTATTGCGGCAGGGACATCTGCTCGCCTTTCAGGTGGCCGCCGGCCACCAGCCCGGCGTACTGCTCGATGCCGGCCGCGAACCGGTCGGCCTCGATGTGCGAATCTCGGATGGGCTTGCCCTGCTCGGCCGTCAGCAGCTCGGCGACTTCTTTCAGGTGATCGCGCACGTGCGCGGCCGTCTTCAGCAGGATACTCGCACGCTCGTGCGCAGGCATGCTCGACCACTTTGGGAAGGCGGCTGCGGCGGCTTCGATCGCCTTGCGGGTGTCCTCGGCGCTGGCTTTGGGGACAGTGTCTACGACTTGGTTGGTAGCCGGGTTGCGGACCTCCATCGTCTCGCCGCTGGCGGCCGCGACCGGCTGCCCGTTGATGATCATCAATGCCATAGCAACCATTATCCGGTGCGCAGCCGATAATGGGTGCTATGTCCGAAGAAACACCTTTGACGCTCTCGCGCGAGGCCGACGGCGTCGCGCTGATCCATATCGACCGGCCGCCCGCCAACAGCTACAACCGCGTGTTCATCGACGCTCTCGACGCCATCGTCGACGAGATCCGCTTCGACGATGGCATCAAGGGCGTGGTCATGGTCAGCGACGTGCCCAAGTTCTTCTGCGCCGGCGCTGACATCAACATGTTCCGCGAGACCAGTCCCATGCAGCGCATGATGACCATCCTGCACATGCACGAGGTGCTGCAGAAAGTGGAGCGCACGCCCAAGGTGTTCGTGGCCGCCCTCAGCGGCCACACGCTGGGTGGCGGACTCGAGATCGCCCTGGCCTGCGATTTCCGCTTCGCCGCCGAAGGCGAGTACCGCATCGGCCTTCCCGAAGTCACCCTCGGCCTGCTGCCCGGGAACGGCGGCACCCAGCGCCTGCAGCGGCTCATCGGCCCGGGCCGCGCGCTGCACATGACAGTCACCGGCGAGCCCCTCTCGCCTGCTCAGGCCCTCGAGTTCGGCGTCGTCGAGCGCCTCGTGCCCGCCGACAAGCTGCACCACGAGGCTATCAGCTACGTCCGGAAGCTGGCCACCGGCGCCAGCTTTGCCGTGGGCAACATCAAAGTCGCTTCCAAGACCGGCGCCGAGCTGCCGCTCGACGGCGCTCTGGCCTTCGAGCGCCAGGCCCTCTGGGGTGTGTTCGCCAGCGATGACGCCGCCGAAGGCCTGGCGGCCTTCAAAGAGAAGCGCCCGCCGCAGTGGAAGGGGCGCTAGGCGTCCGAGCCGCGGCGCGCTAGGCCGCGGCCAGCGTCAGGTCCTGGTTCAGCCAGTCGATGAGCTGCTGGTTGCGCGGCGTGTGCGGCGCCTTGGCTATCTCAGCCTTGGCCTGATCGAGCTGACCGAGCTGGATGTAGTCCCAGGCCATATTCAATTCCCTGGTGCCGGGCATGTTTAACGGCGGGTAGTACCCGGGCGGCTGCTGCGCCATCACGTTCTCGCCGCGCAGCTGCCGATCGAGGTCCTTCTGGTAGGCCGCCTTCTTGTCCCAGCCGGCGCTCTTCAGCACCGCGTTCAGCAGCGGCTCCTTGTCGGCCGGGTAGATGACGATGAAGCGCTGGTTGCCGCGCGCCCACAGCTGGTCGAACTCGCCGTAGCTGATGGCGTGGTTGGGGCCAAGGTACGAGTCAGTCGATATGAACACCTGGCGCTGATCGTCGTAGCCTTCGATCTCGCGATAGTGAGCCGTGGGCTCGCTCAGACTCACCAGCTGGGCCACGATGGTCGGGAAACCGTTGGCCACCAGCGCTTTGACGAGCGTCGGATAGCCGCCCACGCCCATGAGCGCGTTCATGCCCACGCTGTGCACGTACGCCGGCACTGGATAGGGCATCATGCCGCGGCTGTTGGCGTCCGGCCGCAGCACGGCCTGCGCCTGTCCCTGGCTGCGCTGCACGCCCCAGAATCCCAGTACCTCCACGATCGACGCCGGCCCGCAGTTGTTCAGCGTCTGCCGGACGTACTGCAGCGGCCCCAGCCTGATGTTGGGCGGCGTCGGTTTGACCTGGGGCTCAGCCACCGGCGCCGGATTCGCGGAAGCTGCAGCCACTGGCGCCGCGCTGCTGGTCGTGGCCGCGGCCGCCGCGCTGCGGCTGGCCTCAACTGGCGCCCAGCTGGTATGGGCCGGTGCCGCGCTGGCCTCCACGCTCGCGGGCCAGGCCTCCTGGGCTCGCGCGTCCACCGCCGCTGGCTGCGCGGCCGCTGGCGCGGCCGGCGCCGTGGCCACGCCGCAGCCCGCCAGCCCCACTATCACCATCGCGCTCAGCGCTGCATCCGTAACCCGCATACCTTCCCGGAGTATGCCAGCAAAAGATAAGCCCCAGCTAAGGGCATCCTCTCTCGGACCCCGCTGAAACCGGCGGGGCCCTCGAACGTCCTACAGCCTTAGAAGTACTTCCGCCCTTCCTTCTCGTCCGGGATCTGGAGCCCCATCTCCTCGATCAGCGGGTTCACTTCGGCGATGTACGCCGACCGCGCCTCTGCGTTGTGGCGGCGCTTCAGCCCCCAGTAGATGAACCGCTCCGAGCGGCGCGACTCTGAGTTGCCGAACATGTCCAGCGCCTTGGGGTACCAGTAGTTCACTCGCTCCTGGATGCGCGTGCGCTGCTCCGGATCGTCCGACGCGGCCATGCGGGCCGTCTCCTCCTGGCCGTGGCTGATATGGCCCTGCTCCTCCAGGAGCATCGGCTGCATCAGGCGGTCCAGCGGCAGATAGCTGCCGCCAACGTACTCCTCGAGCTGGAACCGGCCCACGCGGTCGACCAGGAAGCCGAAGACGGCATAGTCCTCCCAGGTCTGGATGACGTCCCGGAAAGCCTCCACGTAGCGCTCCATGTTCGAGCGCTTCAGCAGATAGGTCGTGTCGACCCCGAGATCGTTGGCCAGCTTGCACATCTTGCGGAAGTGATCGATCTCCTCGCCCGCCGTGCGCGCCACCAGCAGCTTGTCCTTGTCGGTGGGCGCGTTCAGCAGCATGTCCTTCACGTACAGGTGCGGACCGCCGATCTCGCAGTCGGCCTGGATCTGGAGAACCCGCCGCAGCAGATCGCCATACTCGGGATCCAGCTTGTCGACGTCTTTGGTCTCAACTTTGTCGGTGAACACTCGTGCCTCGCTTCACATTTTTACACGGTCGTGTATGATTTGCATCATAGCCTTTGGTCTGACATTTGTCAAAATTGACCCGATATCCTAGACAGCGCACCAAATTTGGAGGCTTGGAGGGCCTGATCTGATGGCAATCGCGTCGCCCGAGACGAAACTGCGCAGCCCCGAATCCGCGAGCCCGGCCACGCTCGAAGACATTCGCACGCTTCCCGCCGCTGTCAACTGGCTGCGGTCGCAGGGCCTGTTGATCGAGACCGACGTCGAAGTAGATGGCGACCTCGAGCTGACCGGCATCCAAAAATCGCTGGACGGCAGCTATCCGATCCTGTTCAACAACGTCAAGGGCTATCCTCACGCCCGCGCCATCACCAATCTGTTCGCCAACTACGACATCTTGGGCAAGATGTTCGGTTGGGAGAACTACACCGAGCGCACCAAGAAGCTGGCCTACGCCCTCACCCACCCCATGAAGCCCATCGAGGTCCCGCAGTCCGAGGCCGTGTGCCAGCAGGAGGTCATCACCGACGATCTCGACGTCAACAAATACATCATGAACATCCGCCACACCCACCTGGAGACGGAGCTGACCATCGGCAGCGGCAACAGCGTGGTCGTGGGCGAGTACTTCCACGGCGGCAGCCACATCGGCTACAACCGCATGTGCTTCCGCTGGGGCAACGTAGGGACCTTCCAGTCCGCGCCGGGCGCGCACATGTGGCAGATCATCTCCGAGCACTATCACGACGAGAAGCCCATTCCCCTGACGATGTGCTTCGGCCTCCCGCCGGCCTGTACACTGATCGCCGGCGGCGGCTTCGACTACGTCGTCCTGCCGCGCGGCGCCGATGAGCTGGGCGCCGCCGGGGCCGTCCAGGGCGCGCCCATCCGCATCGTCAAGGCGCGCACCGTCGACGCCTGGGCTGTGGCCGACTGCGAGTACGTCTTGGAGGGCTACCTGCATCCCCGCGACAAGCGCTACGAGACCGCCGAGGCCGAGGCCGCCGGCAAGCAGGGCAAATTCTTCTTCCATCCCGAATGGGCCGGCTACATGGGCAAGGCCTACAAGGCGCCCACGTTCCACGTGACGGGCATCACTATGCGCCGCCGACAGGAGAAGCCAATCATCTTCCCGCTCGGCGTGCACATGGCCGACGACGCCAACATCGACACTACCGTCCGGGAGGCGGCCATCTACGAGCTGTGCGAGCGGATGCAGCCCGGCATCGTGCAGGACGTGAACATCCCCTACTGCATGACCGACTGGGGCGGCGCCATCATCCAGGTCAAGAAGCGCAACAAGATCGAAGATGGCTGGCAGCGCAATTTCCTGGCTGCCATCCTGGCTTGCAGCCAGGGCATGCGCCTGGCTATCGCCGTCGACATGGACATCGACATTTACAGCATGGATGACATCATGTGGGCCCTGACCACCCGCGTGAACCCCAAGACCGACATTCTGAACCCGCTGCCGGGCGGCATCGGCCAGACCTTCCAGCCGGCCGAGCGCATGACCGCCGGGGAAAAGGAATGGACCGCCGCCAACACCACCTTCGAGGGCGGGATGGGCATCGACGCCACCATGCCGTTCGGCTACGAGCAGGACTTCCACCGGCCTGTGTACCCGGTCGACCGCGTCGACCTGAAGAAATGGTTCAGCGACTCCGACATCGTGCGCGGCAAGGCGCTCATGCGGGGTTGGGTGGAGTCGCTGGCGCGCACTGGCCGATAGCGCTCTGCCCGCGGAGGCTCCGCTAGAGGGTCTCCGCGTCCTGGATCTGGCCGGCGAGCTCGGCTTCCTGTGCGGCCGGGCCCTGGCCGATCTGGGCGCGGACGTGATCAAGGTCGAGCCGCCCGAGGGTGACCCCGGACGCCGGCTGCCGCCCTTCGCCGGCGACGAGCTCGGAGTCGACCGCAGCCTCACCTGGCTGGCCGGTAACGTCAACAAACGCGGCATTACCTGCAACCTCGAGATGGAGAGTGGGCGGGAGCTGTTCCGCCGCCTCGTCGCCGGCGCCGATGCCGCGATCGAGAGCTTCACCCCCGGCGAGCTGGACGGGCTCGGGCTCGGTTACGAGGCCCTGGCTGCGATCAATCCCAGGCTCATCCTGACCAGCATCACGCCGTTTGGCTCGGCCGGCCCCCACGCCGCCGCCCCGGCGTCAGACCTGGAGATCAGCGCCTCCAGCGGCGGGCTCTGGCTGGCGGGCGATCCCGATGGCCCACCGGTGCGCACCACGCTGCCGCAGTCGCCCAGCTGGGCTGGCATGTGCGCTGCCATGGGCACCCTTATGGCGGTGGTTGCCCGCGACGCCACCGGCCGCGGCCAGCACGTGGACGTCTCGGCCCAGGCGAGCATGATCACGGCCATCTCCCATGCGCCCGTGTTCTGGGACCTGCTGCGCGAGGAGCAGGTGCGCTCCGGGCCCTATCTCACCGGCCGCAGCGTAACTGGCGCCAACTACCGCATGATCTGGCCGTGCCGCGACGGCTACGTGGCTTTCGCCCTCTACGGCGGCCCTGCCGGCCGGCACACCTCCAAGCAGCTCGTCGCCTGGATGGAGGAGCTGGGTGCCGACCCGGGCGCGATGAAGACGGTCGACTGGGACAGCTTTGAGGTCACCACCGCCACACCGGAGCTGGTCCACCAGCTGGAAGAAGCCATCGGGCCCTTCCTGCTCAAGCTGACACGCCAGGAGTTTTTCAAGGGTGTTGTGGCGCGTAACATGCTCGGCTACCCGGTGGCTACGGTCGAGGACATCTGGCAGGACGAACAGCTGGTCGCTCGTGGCTTCCACCAGGAGGTGGCGGCGCCGTGGGGCGGCGACATGTTGCCCTTTCCCGGCAGCTTCGCCCTGTTCGACGGCTGCCGGCCCGTGCTGCGCCGGACCGCCCCCCGCCCGGGCGAGCACAACGCCGAGATTTACTGCGGGGAGCTTGGCCTCACACCCGACGAGCTGGTCGCCCTCCGCGAGGCCGGCGTCGTATGAGCGCGTGCGCAGGCCTGCGCGTCATCGAATTCGGCGGCTTCGCCGCCGGGCCCGTCGTCGGCAAGCACATGGCCAACTATGGCGCCGAGGTGATCCGCGTTGAATCGCACAAGGCCCTCGACGGATTTCGTACCCACTATCCGCCGTACAAGGACAACGTCCCCGGCATCGAGCGCGCGGGCATCTTCAGTTTCTTCAATGACGGCAAGCGCAGCGTCACGCTGAACCTCAAGACGGCGAAAGGCGTCGAGCTGGCCCGCGAGCTGGTGGCTAAAGCCGACGTGGTGGTCGAGAACTTTACGCCCGGCACGATCTCCCGGCTGGGCCTGGGCTACGACGTGCTGTCGGCTGCCAACCCTGGCCTGGTCATGCTCAGCACCTGCAACCAGGGCCAAACCGGCCCGCACGCCAACCATCCCGGCTTCGGCAGCCATCTCACCTCGCTGGCCGGCTTCACGCATCTACTGGGTTTCCCTGGCGAGACGCCTTCGCTGCTGTACGGTCCTTACATCGACTACATCGCCGTGGGCTTCGGGACCATCGCGGTCCTGGCCGCACTGGCGCGCCGCGGCAAGACCGGCAAGGGCTGCTACATTGACCTGTCCCAATACGAAACCGGGGTGCAGTTCATGGCGCCCGCGCTCCTCGACTATTTCGTGAATGGCCGCGTGCCCACGCGCGCCGGCAACCGCCACCCCTCGGCCGTTCCGCACGGCGTGTTTCCATGCAGCGGTGACGACCGCTGGGTGGCGCTCAGTGTGGCCGGTGACGCCGACTGGCAGCGCTTCGTTGAAGTCCTCGGGTGGCCGGTATGGGCCGGTGAGCCCGCGTTCGCCACCGTTCAGGCCCGTAAAGAGAACGAGGACCGCCTGGAGGAGCTCGTCGCCAGCTGGACGCGGACACTCTCGCGCGAGGCCGTGGTCGAGAAGCTCCGCGCGGCTGGCTTGCGAGTCTACCCCGTGAACTCGATGGCCGACCTGTTCAGCGATGCGGAGCTTCAGGCGCGCCAGACGTGGCGGCCGGTGGAGCATCCTGTCCAGGGCAAGATCCACGCCGCCGCCCCACCTTTCACGCTGATGAGCACGCCGCCCAAGCAGGATCGCCCGGCTCCCCTGCTTGGCGCCGACAATTCCTACGTGCTGGGCGAGATACTAGGACTGACCGAGACGCAAATCGAAGAGCTCGCCGGTGAAGGCGTGCTCGACTGACGGAGTAGATATGGCTGAAACCCGTTTCCTCGTCGACACCTACCAGGAATGGATCCAGAAGGAAGGCATCCCGATTATCGAAGACTTCGGGATCAACCTGCTGGCCGTCGAGACCAAACCCTGGCCGCGCATGGGCGGCAGCGGTGCCTTCACCCTGATGAGGGGCCGCGGCGACTTCCTCGACACCTACGTTCTCGACATCCCGCCAGGCGGCGAGACCGTCCCCCAGAAGCGGCTGGTCGAAGAGGTCGTGTACGTGTTGGACGGCCGCGGCAGCACGACGATTGAGGATTCCAGCGGGGCCAAGCACAGCTTCGAGTGGGGCACCAAGAGCCTGTTTGTGCTGCCGCTGAATTGCCGTTACCAGCACTTCAACACCAGCGGCCAGAAGGCGGCGCGCCTCTGCTCCGTCACCAACCTGCCCATGATGCTGAACGCCTTCCACAACGAGGACTTCGTGTTCAACAATCCGTTCGCGTTCCCTGAGCGGCTGGGGGAGGAGAAGTTCTTCAAAGGCGACGGCGAGTTCATCCCTATGCGGCCGGGCCGGCACATGTGGGAGACGAACTTCGTGCCCGACCTGAGCACCTTCAAGCTGCAGGAGTGGAAGGAGCGCGGCGCTGGCGGGTCGAACATCATGTTCGTGCTGGGCGACGGCACCATGCACGCCCACGTCTCCGAGATGCCGGTCGGCACCTACAAGAAAGGCCACCGCCACGGCGCCGACTTCCACGTGTTCGCTGTCTCCGGCGAAGGCTACAGCCTGTACTGGTACGAGGGCGACAAGGATATCCAGCGCTTCGACTGGAAGCACGGCGCTGTGTTCGCGCCGACCAACATGCTGTTCCACCAGCACTTCAACACCAGCTCCGAGCCGGCGCGCTACCTGGCGGTGGCCTTCGGCGGGCTGCGCTACCCCTTCACTGAGGACAAGAAGAAGACCTTCCTGGGCATGGATGTGGATGTGAAGTCCGGCGGCCGGCAGATCGAGTACGAGGACCAGGATCCACGCATCCACCAGATGTTCGTGGACGAGCTGGCCAAGAAGGGTCTCAAGCCCAAGATGGACCAGTTCAACATCCCCGTCCTTGCCGCCTGAGCCGTTGGATCACGACTTCGGGGGAATAGACCACACCCACGTTCGCGAGATCGTCTTCCCTGACCACCACGCCGGCGGTCCCGAAAACGAGCTCGAAGAGCTCGCCTCACTCGCCTGGAAGATCGACAATGTCGAGCTGCTGACGGTAGGCGTCGATATCGGCTCCTCGACCTCGCATCTGCTGTTCGCCCGCCTCCACCTGCAGCGCCTGGCGCAGACCCTCTCCAGCCGGTTCGCAGTCGTCAAGCGCGAGGTCTTGCATCGCTCTCCTATCCTGCTGACGCCCTATCGGGCGGACGGTCTGATCGACGTCGACGAGCTGGAGCGCTTCTTCGAGCGCTCCTACCAGGAAGCCGGTATCGACCGAGATCAGGTTGAGACGGGCGCCGTCATCCTGACCGGCGCGGCACTGGAGCGGGCCAACGCCCGCGCCGTGGCTGACCTGTTCGCGCGAGAGGGCGGCAAGTTCGTGTGCGCGTCCGCTGGGCACAATCTCGAGGCCATCCTGGCCGCCCACGGCTCGGGCGCCACCGGCCTGTCGCACCAGCGCGGCGATACGCTGCTGCACATCGACATCGGCGGCGGCACCAGCAAATTCGCGCTGGTTCACGACGGCGACGTGCTTCAGACCGCCGCCGTCCACGTCGGCGGCCGCCTCGTGGCCGTGGATGAGAGCGGGCGCATCGTTCGAATCGAACCGGCCGCGCACGTTCTGGCCGGTGAAGCCGGAATATCTCTAAATCTCGGCCAGCCGATCGGCGAAGCCGATCGGCTGGTCCTCAGCCGGCTGATGATCGATGTCCTGCTCGATGTGGCCGGCGGCGAGCCTACGAGCATGCTCGCGAAAGAGCTGATGCTCACGCCACCCCTTGAACTGAAGGGCGCCAAAGCCGCCGCCTGGTCCTTCTCCGGCGGCGTGGCCGAGTACATTTACGGCCACGAGCGTTCCTCCTTTGGCGACCTGGGCGCCGACTTGGCTGCCGAACTGAGAGCCCGCGAGCTGCCCGCGCCAATCGTCCAGGCCGGCGAGGCTATACGCGCCACCGTCATCGGCGCCTCACAGTTCACTCTCCAGCTCAGCGGCAACACGCTGCACATCTCCAACCCCGAGGTCCTGCCGGTTCGCAACCTGCCCGTCGTCCATCCCCGGTTGCCGGCCGAGCTCAGTGCCCACGGAGTCGGCCAGGCCATCGCCGACGCCTTCCAGCGGCTGGATCTCGCCGAGGGCGAGCAGCCGGTCGCGCTGGCCATCTCCTGGCAGGGCGAGCCGCGCTACTCCAGCCTGCGGGCGATCGCCGGCGGCATTGCCCAGGGCATGCCTCGCGCCCTCTCATCAGGCTTTCCGCTGGTGCTTGCGCTGCGCGAGGACGTCGGCCGCGCGCTGGGCTCGATCCTCGTGGAAGAGTTCGACGTCCACGCCGACCTGGTGTCGATCGATGGCCTGCAGCTCCTGGAGCTGGACTACATCGACGTCGGCGAGCTGATCCAGCCGGCCAATGTCGTCCCGGTGGTCATCAAGTCGCTCGCCTTCCAGTCACACAACGGCCATCACGGCCGGTCCTGAGCGTCTGGCGCTAAGAAGGCGTAGCGGTAGTCTCGCGGCGGGGCGAACGTCTCCTTGATCGCCCGCGGCGCGACCCAACGAATGAGGTTCCACAGCGACCCGGCCTTGTCATCCGTTCCGGATGCCCTGGCGCCGCCGAACGGCTGCTGGCCGACGATCGCGCCGGTCGGCTTGTCGTTGATGTAGAAGTTGCCGGCCGCGTGCCGCAGCTCCTGCTGGGCGAGCTGGATCGCTGACCGGTCGGTGGCGAACACGGCCCCCGTCAGGCCGTAAGCCGTCGAGGAGTCAATCAGTCGCAGCGTGTCGGCGAAATCCCGGTACACGTACACGGTGGCGATAGGCCCGAACAGCTCGTCTCGCAGCAGGCGCGAGCCCGGGTCGTCCGTAACCACGACCGTCGGCTCCACGAACCAGCCTTCCCGGTCGTCGGTCCTGCCGCCCGCCAGGATCTCGGTGCCCGGCGTGGACCGCACCTCATCGATCGCGGCCCGAAGGCGCCGGAAGGCGGCCTCGTCGATAACCGCGCCCATGAAGTTGCCGAAGTCCGCCACGTCGCCCATGCGGATCGTGGCCGCCTCGGATACAAGCCGGTCGCGCACTGCCGGCCAGATGTCCTCCGCCACGAAGATGCGCGAGCTGGCCGAGCACTTCTGGCCCTGGTACTCGAAGCTGCCGCGGATGATGGCCGCTACCAGCGCGTCCACGTCGGCGCTGGGATGGGCCACGATGAAGTCCTTGCCGCCGGTCTCGCCCACCACGCGCGGGTAATTCTTGTAGTTGGCGATGCGCTCGCCAATCGTCTTCCACATCCCCTGGAAGACCGCCGTCGAGCCGGTGAAGTGGACGCCGCCGAGATCCTCGCTGGCCAGGACCGCGTCGCCGATGTCCGAGGCGCGGCCGTAGACCAAGTTGATGACGCCATCGGGCAGTCCGGCGCTGCGCAGCAGCTCCATGATGAAGTGCGCAGAGTACATGGCCGTCGAGGCTGGCTTCCAGACCACGGTGTTGCCCATCAGCGCCGGCGCAGTAGGCAGGTTGCCGGCGATGGACGTGAAGTTGAAAGGGCTGACGGCGAATACGAAGCCCTCCAGCGGACGGTAATCCATACGGTTCCAGACGCCCGCCGAGGACTCGGGCTGCTCGTCATGCAGCCGCGCCGCGTACTCGACGTTGAAGCGCCAGAAGTCCGCCAGCTCGCATGCCGCGTCGATCTCCGCCTGATGCACCGTCTTGGACTGGTTGAGCATCGTGGCGCCGTTGATCGTGTTCCGCCACGGCCCGGACAGCAGCTCGGCGGCTTTGAGGAAGATGGCCGCCCGCTCCTCGAAGCTCGTTCGGGACCAGGTGGGCCAGGCTTTGTTGGCTGCGGCGATCGCCTGCTGCGCCTCGGCCGCGCCGCCCATGTGAACGTCGGCCAAGACGTGGCTGTGGCAATGCGGCATCACCGCCTGGGCGATGTTTCCGGTCCGCAGTTCCCGGCCGCCGACGATCGGGGCGATTTCGATGCGCTGCCCGCTCATCGAGGCCAGCGTCTGGCGCAGCGAGCTGCGCTCGGGGGTGCCCGGCGCGTAGCTCAGGACGGGCTCATTAACCGCTTTCGGGGGCCGGTAGCTCATAAGCTGAGCGTACCGCGCTACCCCTGGAAGAGCTCTACCAGGTTGCCCGCCGGATCGTGTACGAAAACCTGCAGCCCGCGACCGGGCAGCGTCTGCTCGTCGTAAGGTATGCCCTCCGCCTCGAGCGTCTGCTTAGCCGCCTGGATGTCGTGGACCGCCAGGGCGAAGTGCGGCCCGATGGGCCGGCCGGACGGCGTCTGGTTCACCCGCTCACCGATGGGCGTGTGGATCTGCGCGCCGCCCGGGATGTTCCACCAGATGAGCCGCCGCTCTTCGCTCCAGGGCATGCTCGGGTCGCGCTCCAGGCCCAGGATGCGGCCGTAGAAGTCCTCGGCCTGGTCGGGCGTGCTCAGCCGGACGTTGGCGTGGTGCATGGCTTTGACCTTGATAGCCACAACTCGGCTCCTAACGTGAGGGTCAGATTGTCAGGTTATTGTATTTCCAGGTGAGGCATTCTTCGGGGCTGGTCGCATTCCAGTACCCGAACTACACCTGGTACTGGATCAGCCAGGTGACGACTAACGTCGGCACGTGGATGCAGCAGGTAGCCACCGGCTGGTTGGTCCTGCAGATCACCGACTCGCCGGCCTACCTGGGCTTCAACGCCGCCTTCCAGGCCGTGCCGATCCTCGTCTTCGGCTTGATCGGTGGCGTGGTGGCCGATCGCTTCAACCGCTTCCACCTGATGACTGCCTCGTACGTGGTCCAGATCCTGCCCGATGCTGCCCTGGCCTGGTTGGTCATGACCGGCGGGATCCGCGTGGAGCACGTCTTTGCCTACTCGGTCATTACCGCCACCATCAACGGCCTGAGCACTCCGGCGCGCCAGGCCCTCGTGCCGCAGCTCGTGCCCCGCGAGGCGTTGCTGTCCGCCATGGCCCTCAACTCCATCGTCTGGCAGGGCGCGGCTGTGGTCGGGCCCGCGGTGGCCGGCACCATCCTCGCGTTCTGGGGCTTGCCGGGGAGCTTCAACATCAACGTCCTCAGCGACCTCATCAGCATCGGCGCGGTGCTGATGGTCCGCCTGCCTGCGCTTGACACCACCCAGACGCGCCGCTCCGGCTGGGCTGAGGTGCGCGAGGGGCTGGCCTACGCCTGGAGGGAGCGCCACGTGCGCTTCCTCCTGCTGAGTATCGCCGCGGTCACGTTTCTCTCCAGGCCCTATTCGCAGCTCCTGCCCGCCTTCGCCAGGGACGTCTTCGACGTTGGCCCGCAGGGCCTGGGCTGGATGCTGATGGTGCCTGCCCTGGGCACGATCGCCTGCGGCATCACGCTGGCGGCGCTCCGGCGCATCCCGTTGGTGCGCTCGTTCGTGCTGCTGGCAGCGGCTATGGGCGCAGCGCTTATCGGCTTCTGCGCGACGCGCAACTTCCCGCTCGCGCTGGCGCTGCTGTTCATCATCGGCGGCTGCTCCACTGGATCCAACACGCTGGCCAACACCCTCCTGCAGCAGAATGTGCAGGAGCGGCTCCGCGGCCGCATGATGAGCCTGTTCATGGCCAGCACCTGGGGCATGTGGCGGCTGGGCTCGCTGCCGGTCGGCGTCGCCGCCCAGGCGTGGGGCCCGCCCATCGCGGTCGGCATTGCCGCGGCGGTCCTGCTGGCGCTGGTGCCGCTCATTGCCCGCAGCGGCTCACTGCGGAGGGTGGAGGAACTTCCGCAGCCGCTTCCCGCCGCTCCCATTGGGCGCCCGCCGGCGCCCAAGAGCGTACCGGCCGCGGCGAGTGGCGCCGCTGGCCGGATAGGCTCCACCGAGCCGGGAGAGGAGGCCGGGTGAGTTGTCCTCCGGCTCGGGACGCGCTCCCAGCCGCTACGCTTAGCCGGTGAGGCCGGTCACCCTCGTCTCGGTCAACGTCGGCCAGCCGGCCGTCATCGGCAGCGTCCGTGGGCGGCCGCTGACCAGCGCTATCGGCAAGCAGCCCGTCGCCGCCGGGTCACTCTATCTCGACGCCCTCAATCTGGAGGGCGATCGCCAGGCCGACCTGAGCGTCCACGGCGGGCCGGACAAGGCCGTGTACGCCTATCCCAGCGAGCACATCCGCGCCTGGGCCGCGGAACTGGGCCAGGACCTCGGGCCGGCTTCGTTCGGCGAGAACTTGACCACCCTCGACTGGCTCGAGGGTGAGGTGTGCATCGGCGACGTCTGGGCCTGGGGCGAGGCCCGGCTCCAGGTCAGCCAGCCGCGCCAGCCGTGCATCAAGCTGGCCACTTACCGGCGCCGCGCCGACCTGCCCAAGCAGTTCGTGGCCAAGGGCTGGACCGGCTGGTACCTACGCGTGCTCCGGCCAGGGCGCGTGCCCGTGGCAGGGCCGATCGAGGTCGCCCAGTGCGACCCCGCCGGCGTCAGTGTGCTCGCCGTACACCGCGCGCGCCTGTTCGGCGAGGGCGACCCCCACCAGCTGGCGCGCATGGCCCAGCATCCAGCCCTCACGCGCACCTGGCGCGAGGAGATAGCCCGGCAGATCAGGCTGCCGGCGACGTAGCCCTACCGCCCCACCGGGCGTCGACCGTCGAACGTGCCGGTCACCTGCTGGTGCCCGCCGTTCTCCCCATAGGCTTCCTCGCGGTAGAGCGCCAGCGACTGCAGCACCGGCGCGTCGCTGCACTCGAACAGGATGACGTCCTGCGAACCGGCCGCATGCTCCTGCCAGCACCAGGTCGGTACTGAGAAAGTGTCGTGCTCCTGCCACTCGAACTTCTGGCCGTCCAGGATGCTGTACCCGCTGCCCTGCGCCACGTGGTAGATGTGGTTGGTCGTGGCCCGGCGCGCCTTGGTGCGCTGGCCGGCCGTCAACAGGTGCATCGATGAGCCGATGGTCGGCATCACCGGCCCACCGGTGAAGGGGTTCATGAATGTCAGGGCGTAGCCCTCGTATGGGCTGGGTTCGTAGTCGGTCAGGCGGTAGAGTGCCGCCTTGGTGTCGTCCCATTTATAGCTGAACAGCGGCGAATACGGCACGTTAGGCCGGCCCATCCAGGTCGGCAACACCGAGCCCGTGCCGTAGCGCTTAAGCGAGTCATCGCGCGGCTTCTCCGGCTTCTGCAGGCGGCGCGGCTCCGAGTACTCCTCGTAGAACTGCCAGTCCATGCTGCGCACCAGCGGCACGTCCAGGACGTCCAGCCACAGCATCTTGCCTGAGCCCTCATGGGTGTGGCCGTGCCACGTCCATGACGGGGTCAGGATGAAGTCACCCGGCTCCATGCTGAGCGGTTCGCCGTCGACGATGGTGTAGCCGCCGTGGCCCTCGATGATGAAGCGCAGCGCGGCCATGGTGTGGCGGTGGCTCGGCGCTTCCTCGCCGGGCAGCACCAGCTGGCAGGCGGCTGTGAGCGTGCGCGTCGGCCCGAACCCGCGCTCCATGGTCGGGTTGGCCATGGTCAGGACGCGCCGGTCGGCGCCCTGGTCGCCGCCCAAAGGCATGATCTCGCACGCCTCGAGCATATTCTCGCGCAGGATCTTCCAGGACCACATCCAGGGGCGGATGTCGCCCCGCGGAGCGTCGGTGTTCTCGGCCAGCCACAGCGGATGGAAACACTGCTCGTGGACGCGCTCGTAGAACGCCTTCACGCGGGCCTCGGGTGCAGTCGCGACGGCCATGATCGTTTCTCCTGGCGTAAATGTGCCCATAGTCTACGCTGATCCCAGGTGATCGTCGATGCCCACGTGCACCTGTTCCCGCCGGGCGTCGTCGCCGACCGGAGCCCTTACCTAACGCGCGACGAGTGGTGCCGGCAGCTGTACGAGCCGCCCCGGGCTCGAATGGCGACGCTCGACGAGCTGCTGCGCAGCATGGATGAGGCAGGCGTTGACCGCAGCGTCGTGGCCGCCTTTCCATGGCGGGATCAGGCGCTTTGCGAGGAGCACAATGCCTACTTTCGGGAACTCGCGGGCGAGGAGCGGCTGATCCTCCTTGCCACGGTGCAGCCCCGCGCCGGCCGGCGGGCCCTGGACGAGCTGAAGCGCTGCCTCGACGCCGGCTTCGCCGGGCTGGGTGAGATGAACGTTGATGCGCAGGGCGTGGAGCTGGCCGATGAAGAGGCCTGGGGCCCGCTGGCGGAGGCGCTGGTCGAGGCCCGCGGCACGCTCATGATCCACGCCAGCGAGCCGGTGGGGCACGTTTACCGAGGCAAGGGCCAGAACACGCCGGAGAAAATCTACCGCTTCGCGCTGGCGCATCCGGAGCTGAAGCTGGTCGCGGCGCATTGGGGAGGCGGCCTTCCGTTCTACTATCTGATGCCCGAGATGGCGCCGTCGCTGCCCAACCTGTACTTCGACTCGGCGGCCACAGAGCTGCTGTACGACAGCCGGGTGTACCGCTCGGCGCTGGAGCTTGCCGGCGCGGAGCGCTCGATCTTCGGCAGTGACTTCCCGCTGCTGGCGCAATCACGCGCCCTGGCGCACGTGCGGGCGGCGGGTGTAGATCCGGGGTCGCCGTTCTTCGGCGCCACCGCGGTCGCCGTATACAGTAGGTGATCCCCTCTCCTCTGTGGAGAGGGCCATGGAGACCGGCGGCGTCGCTGGGGCTTGGGACTCTTTCCATGGCTGACGCCTTGGCGCTCGGCCTCCTGCTCGCCGGCGGCTTCATCGGCACACTCGTCTCTTCTGACCCCGCGCTCAGTTTGCAGAAGCTGGCCTCCATGGCGGTGGCAGCGGGTGTTTTCACATGGATGCGGCGCCTCGACCTGCAACGCCTGGCCACGATGCTGATTACAGCCGGCGTCATCGTGGCCCTCGCCGGGGACGTCCTCGTCGATCGCGCCTCTATCAAACTGAACCCGCTGAACGAGCCGATCTACGCGTTGTTCGCGCACGTGCCGCGCTTCAGTGAGCTGGCCATGAGCCAGAACGGGCTGGCGGCCTTCCTTATCCTGGTCATCCCCTTTGCCGTCGTGAGGAGGCAGTGGCTTGTGGCCGGCGTCCTCGCCACCGAGCTGCTCCTGACGGACTCGCGCGCCGCCGTCCTGAGCCTTGGCCTGGCGCTGGGGCTGCTGGGCTGGTGTATGTCGCGCTGGTGGACGCTTGCGCCCGCGGTGTCCTTGGCCGCCATTATCGGCGGGGCCCTGGGTGCGCCAAGCACGGGCGAGCGGCTGGCCATCTGGCAGAGCGCCCTCTACATGCTTGCCGACCACCCTGTGACCGGCATCGGCCTGGGCATGTTTCAGCGGGTGTACCCGGAGTACATGCTGCCGGCCTATCACAACACCCACCCACACGCCCACAACCTGTTCCTCCAGACCTGGCTCGATTCGGGCATGCTTGGTCTTGCGGGCATGCTCCTACTGGTGGCGTTGGCCGCTGTACGAATCCCGCGGGCAGCTGAGCCCCTCACGCTCGGCGCGGCGATGTCGAGCGCCGCCGTGCTGCTGCACGCTCAGGTCGACTCCTACTTCGCTGGCGATCCGCGGACCTATTGGTTGATGTTCCTGCCGCTGGGCATCGTTGCGGCGCGAGTGCCGGCGGTTCTGCCGAAGCCGGCCCGGTCCCTGGCGGCCGTGCCCCTCGTCCTGCTGCCAGCAAGCCAGGCCATCCGCCTCCCGGAGACCGAGTGGACCCATTTCCAGCGGGGGCAGGCGCTGTTCTCGGCGGGGCGAACCGATGAAGCCGTCCGGGAGTGGCGTCTCGCCCACGCGGCGCCGTATCTGGTGCGCCAGGGCCGTTTCGATCTCGCGTTACTGGTCGACCCGCAGGACGAGGAGGCCCGCGAGGGCGAGCTGTGGACGCCCGTGCGGCCCCGTCTGCCGGCCGACGTGCAGGGACGGGCGGCCGAGCTGGCCGGCGATTATCAGCGCGCCGAGGCGTTCTACCGCCTGCTGCGGGATCCGATCGGCCTCTACCGCCTCGGTGTGCTCGACCTGCGAACCGGCCGGACCGAACAAGCCCTGCGGGAACTGCAGGCCGCTGCACGGGCCATCCCCAACCAAGAGGACTTTCGGCTCGCGCTGGCCCGCGCCTACGACCAGGCGGGCGATTCAGAACGTGCGCGGGAGGAGTATCAGGCCGTGCTGAAGCTCAATCCCGGCCGGGCTACATCCCCAGCAGGCTATCGCGCATGATCTCGAACTTCTCCATCGCTCGGCCGGTGCCGATGGCCACGCAATTGAGCGGATGCTCGGCGACGTGGCAGGGCACGCCGGTCACGGACGTGAGCAGCTTGTCGATGTTGCGCAGCAGCGAGCCCCCGCCGGTCATGACCATGCCCTTGTCCATCACGTCCGACGACAGCTCCGGCGGCGTCTGTTCGAGCACCGTCTTGACCGCCTCGGTCACGGCCGAGATGGGATCGGCGATGGCGTCCACAATCTCGTTCGTCCGGACCGTGACGGTGCGCGGCAGGCCCAGCAACTGATCCCGTCCTCGGACCTCCATCTCCAGCTCGTCCTCGAGGCGCGTGGCGCTGCCGATATTGATCTTGATCTCCTCGGCGGTGCGCTCGCCGATCATCAGGTTGTAGCGCCGCTTGATGTAGGCCGAGATGACGTCGTCGAAGCGGTTGCCGCCGACCCGAACCGAGTGCGAGGTCACGATTCCGTTCAGTGAGATGACCGCCACCTCAGTCGTGCCGCCGCCGATGTCGATGATCAGGTTCCCGCTCGCTTCAGAGATCGGCACGTTCGCGCCCAGCGCCGCCGCCAGAGGTTCGGGAATCAGATAGGCCGCCCGCGCGCCGGCGGCGATGGCCGCGTCGTGCACCGCGCGGCCTTCCACGTTCGTCACGCCCGAGGGGATGCAGATCATCACCTCCGGCTTCACCAGCCGGAACGGCCCGCAGACCTTGCCGATGAAGTACTTGAGCATGGCCTCGGTGATCACGTAGTCGGCGATAACGCCGTCGCGCATCGGCCGGGTAACGCTGATGTTGCCGGGCGTGCGGCCCAGCATCATGCGGGCGTCGTTGCCCACCGCCACGATGCGGTTCTCCGTGTTGGAGAGGGCCACCACGGAGGGCTCGTTGAGGACGATGCCCTTGCCTTTCATGTAGACGAGCACGTTGGCTGTGCCCAAGTCAATGCCTATCTGCTTTTCGAACAATGCCTTCCCGCGGGTTTACTGGTCGGAAATAGTCGCGCCTAATTGTGACAGCTTGGCCACCACGTCCGTGTAGCCGCGTTCGATGTGCTGTTTGTCGGTGATGACCGTCTTACCCTGGGCCACGAGACCGGCAATGATCAGCGCCGCGCCCGAGCGGATGTCCAGGGCCTGCACTGTGGCGCCGTGCAGGCTGGACGGGCCGTAGATGGTGGCGAACTGGCCTTCGATCTTGCAGCGAGCGCCCATTTTGGCCAGCTCGTTCAGGTACAGCAGCCGGTCGTTGTACAGGATCTCGTGGATAAGACTGTCGCCGTTGGCCTGCGTGAGCAGCGCACCGAAGGGCGCCTGTAGGTCGGTTGGAAAGCCGGGATAGGGGAACGTCGTCAGCACCGTCGGCTGGCAGTCCCCCGTCGATCGGACCAGCAGGCTGTCCCAGCGCTGGGCCACCTCTACGCCTACCTCGGTGAGCTTCTCGGTCACGGCCTCGAGATGGTCCGTGACGACGCGTTCCAGCACGACGTCCCCGCCGGTCGCGGCGGCGGCGATCGCCAGCGTGCCGGCCTCGATGCGGTCCGGGATCACGCGGTAGCGGCAGCCGTGCAGCCGGCTGACGCCCTCGATCTCCAGCTGGTTGACGCCGACGCGCTGGATCTTGGCCCCCATGAAGTTGAGGCAGTCGATGAGGTCGATCACTTCAGGTTCGGGGGCCGAGTTCTTGATGGTCGTGTGGCCCTCGGCCAGCACGGCCGCCATGAGGACGTTCTCGGTGCCGGTGACGCTGGGATAATCGAGGAAGATCTTGGTGCCGGCGAGCTTCCGGGCCTTGCAGCAGTAGATCGTCTCCTGCTGGCTGATCTCGGCGCCCAGCGCCTGGAAGCCCTTGATGTGCATGTCGATGGGCCGGTAGCCGAGGACGTCCCCGCCGGGCTCGGGCGACTGCGCCTCCCCGGTTCGCGCCAACAGCGGGCCCATGACTGTGAAAGACGCGCGCAGCTTGCGGACCTGCTCCGGCGGAGCAGCCGAGCTGCTGATGCGCGCCGCCTGTATGAGCATGCGCGGCGGGTTGAAGTTGCGGTCGAGCTCGACGATCGCCCCCAGTCCGCGGAGCACCTCGGACATGACCCGCACGTCCTCGATGTCGGGCACGTTCTCGAGGATGAGCGGCTCGTCGGTCAACAGCGCCGCCGCCATGATTGGCAGCGCAGCGTTCTTGGAACCGCTCACGACCACGTCGCCGCTGAGTCGCGCCCCACCCTCGACGTGGATCGAGCTCATGCCGTTTGGAGGCTAGCTTCTTGGTGACTCGGTGGGAGGATGGTGCCGCCGCCGGCGTTCCGAGACGCGTAAGCGAACCGTCGCGCGCTCGATGGCCGCCTGGACACCGGCGAGCTCCTCCCTGTCCTTGATCTCGGACATACGCTGGCGGGCGCGCTCAATGGCCTCTCGGGCGCGCGCCTCGTCGATCTCTTCGGCGCGCTCGGCGGCGTCCGCCAGGACAGTCACCTTGTTGGCCTGCACCTGAAGCACCCCGCCGGCCACGGCGATAGCCTGCTCGTCGCTGCCGTGCTTCAGGCGCAGCTCGCCAGGCTTGAGCAAGGCGATCATCGGGGCGTGGCGGGGCAGAATGCCCAGCACCCCCTCGGCGCCCGGGGCGACCACCATATCGGCGGTGTCCTCCAGCACGCTGCGCTCGGCGGTGACGATCTCGACCTGGAGTGGCATCGTCTAGGCGGCTGCCAGCTGCGCCTGATCGTGCTTCTGGCGGGCTTCCTCGATCACGCCGACCATGTAGAAGTCCTGCTCGTTGAGGTCGTCGTGCTTGCCGTCCAGGATCTCGCGGAAGCCGCGAACCGTCTCCTTGACCGGCACGAACTTGCCGGGAAGGCCGGTGAACTGCTCGGCCACGTGAAACGGCTGCGTCAGGAAGCGCTGGATCTTGCGCGCCCGGGCCACGGTCAGCTTCTGGTCCTCGCTCAGCTCTTCCACGCCGAGGATGGCGATGATGTCCTGCAGGTTCTTGTACTCCTGCAGCACGCGCTGGACGCCGCGGGCCACGTCGTAGTGCTCTTGGCCGACGATGCGCGGGTCCAGGATGGTCGAGGTCGAGGCCAATGGATCGACTGCCGGGTAGAGGCCCTGATCGGTCAGCGCCCGCTCGAGGGCGATGGTCGAGTCGAGGTGCGTGAAGGCCGCCACCGGCGCTGGGTCGGAGTAGTCGTCCGCCGGGATGTAGATGGCCTGCATGGAGGTGATGGAGCCCTTTTTCGTGGACGTGATGCGCTCCTGCAGGGCGCCCATCTCGGCCGCCAGGGTCGGCTGGTAGCCGACCGCCGACGGCATGCGGCCCAGCAGCGCCGATACCTCGGACCCGGCTTGGACGAAGCGGAAGATGTTGTCGATGAACAGCAGGACGTCCTGGCCTTCCTCGTCTCTGAAATACTCGGCGATGGTCACACCGGTGAGGCCCACGCGCAGGCGCGCGCCCGGCGGCTCGTTCATCTGGCCGAAGACCATGGCGGTGCGGTTGATCACGCCCGACTCGGTCATCTCGTGATAGAGATCGTTGCCTTCGCGGGTGCGCTCGCCTACGCCGGCGAACACGGAGTAACCCCCGTGCTCGGCGGCGATATTCCGGATGAGCTCCTGGATGATGACCGTCTTGCCCACGCCGGCGCCGCCAAACGCCCCTACCTTGCCGCCCCGCAGGATGGGGGCGATGAGGTCGATGACCTTGATACCGGTCTCGAACAGGCGCGGCTGAGTCTCCTGATCCTCCAGGGACGGCGCAGGCCGATGGATCGGATACGTCTTCTCCGCGGTGACCGGGCCCTTCTCGTCAATCGGCTGGCCGAGGACGTTGAAGATGCGTCCCAGCGTGCCCTTGCCGACCGGCACGGCGATGGCCTGGCCGGTGTCGATTGCCTCGGAGCCGCGCCGGACGCCATCTGTCGGAGACATAGCCACGCAGCGCACCCAATTGTTGCCGAGCTGCTGCTGCACCTCGAGCGTGATCGGCACGCCCTCGCTCGAGGCGCCATTGGCGCTGGCGCCGTCGGCCGAGACCTTCGGATCGGCGTGGATGATGACGGCGTTGTAGATGTCCGGCAGCTCATTCGGCGGGAACTCCACGTCTACCACCGGGCCGATGACCTGTACAACTTTCCCCTTTGCTGGCATCCTTCCTATCCTTGCGACATCGCCAGAGCGCCCGAAGCGATCTCGGCGACTTCCTTCGTAATGGCGGCCTGGCGCACCTTGTTGTAGGTCAGCGTCAGGTCCTCAATGACCTCGTAAGCGTTATCGGTGGCGTTGCGCATGGCCACCATGCGGGCGGCGTGCTCGCTGGCAATGGCTTCGAGCAGCGCCTGGTAGATGAGGGTCTCGACATAACGTGGCAGCAGCTCGTTGAGCACCGCCTGCGGGCTTGGCTCGTAGATGAAGTCCGCCGGCCTGGCGCGCTCGCCCCTGGGTGGTTCGACCGGCAGCAGCTGCTTCACCACGGGCTGCTGGTTGACCGTCGACACGAATTGCGTGTAGACCAGCACGACGCGATCGAACTCGCCATTGGCGTAGCCGCCGATCACGATCTGCGCGATGGGCGAGATGTCGGCCATGGCCGGCCGGTCGGGCAAGTCGGTGAATTCTGCCAGCAGATGCTGGGAACGGCGAACCATGAAGTCGCGGCCCTTCTTGCCGACGGCTACGATCTCGACCGGCGCGCCTGCCTCGCTCACGATGAACTGCGTGGCCCGGCGGTTCACGTTTCCGGGCAGCGGGCCGGCCAGGCCGCGGTTGGGGCTGATCAGCACCATCGCCGCGCGCTGCACCGGCCTCACCACCAGCAGCGCCGGTACGTCGCCCTCGGCGGTCATCCCCGCCAGGTCGGCCAGGACCTCCTCCAGGCTGCGAACGTACGGCCGGCTGGCCACCACGCGCTCCTGGGCGCGCCGCAGCCGGGAAGCTGAGACCGTCTCCATGGCCTTGGTGATAAGCGACACATTCCGGACGGACCGGATGCGCCGCCGAATGTCCCTAAGAGTTGCCACTCAGAAGGTCTGGCTCTTCTTGAACTCGTCAAGCGCGGCGCGCAGCTGCTGCTCGGTCTCCGGCGAGAGGGCTTTCTCCGTGGCGATCTTCTTGCCCACCTCAGGATAGCTGGCGTCCATGTAGCGGTAGAACGCCCGCTCGAACTCCTGCACCTTCTCCACCGCCACATCGTCCAGGTAGCCGTTGATGCCGGCGAAGATGATCATCACCTCGCGCTCCAGCGACAGGGGCACGTACTGACCCTGTTTCATGAGTTCCATCATGCGGCGGCCGCGATCGAGGCGGGACTGGGTAGCGCGGTCCAGGTCGGAGCCGAACTGCGCGAAGGCGGCCAGCTCCCGATACTGCGCCAGCTCCAGCTTGAGCCGGCCAGCGACGGTCTTCATTGCCTTGGTCTGCGCCGCCGAGCCCACGCGCGACACCGAGATGCCGATGTTCATGGCTGGCCGCTGGCCGGCGTTGAACAGGTCGGGCTCCAAGTAGATCTGCCCGTCGGTGATGGAGATGACGTTGGTTGGGATGTAAGCCGCCACGTCGTTGAGCTGGGTTTCGATGATCGGCAGCGCAGTCAGCGATCCGCCGCCGTATTCAGGCGCCATCTTGGCGGCGCGCTCCAGCAGCCGCGAGTGCAGGTAGAACACGTCGCCCGGGAAAGCCTCGCGGCCGGCCGGCCGACGCAGCAGCAGGGAGATCTGACGGTACGCCCAGGCGTGCTTGCTCAGGTCGTCGTAGACGATCAGCGCCTCCTTGCCGCTGTCCATGAACTCTTCGCCAATTGCGCAGCCGGCGTAGGGGGCGATGTACTGCAGCGAAGCCGGGTCCGAAGCCGGCGCGGACACGACCACGGTGTGATCCATCGCGCCGAACTCCTGCAGGGTGGCGATGATCTGCGCGATCTTGGCGTTCTTTTGCCCGATGGCCACGTAGATGCAGATCAGGTCCTGGCCGGTCTGGTTGATGATCGTATCTATGGCCACGGCCGTCTTGCCGGTCTGGCGGTCGCCGATGATGAGCTCTCGCTGGCCGCGACCGATGGGGATCATCGAGTCGATGGCTTTGATGCCGGTCTGGACCGGTGTGTCCACGGACTTGCGGTAGACCACCGAAGGCGCCACGCGCTCAATGGGGCGCGTCTTGCTGGTGGAGATTGGCCCCTTGGCGTCGATCGGCTGGCCGAGGGCGTTCACCACCCGCCCAAGCATCGCGTCGCCAACAGGGACCTCCACGATGCGGCCCGTGCTGCGCACCTCGTCGCCCTCTTCAATGCCGACCTCGGAGCCCAGGAGCACGCAGCCGACGCTCTCCTCCTCGAGGTTGAGCGCCATGCCCATGGTCCCGTTGGGGAACTCCACCAGCTCGTTGTACATGACCTCGCCCAGGCCATAAACGCGTGCGACACCGTCGCCCACCTGGACCACGCTGCCGACGCTCTTGGTCTCGATCGGCTGGCCGAAATGCTCGATCTGCTGGCGGATGATCGAAGAGATTTCTTCTGCGCTTACTTGGGCCATTCGTCTCCCCCTAGGTAGTGTGCGCCAGCAAATCCTGGCGCAAGACCTGCAGCCTCGTCGCCAGGCTGGCGTCGATGAGCACGTCGCCGATGCGGGCGATGAAGCCGCCAATGATTGAGTTATCCACGTTGGTCTGGAGATCGATGCTCTTGGCGGTGATCGCCTCCAGGCGCTCTTTCACGAGCTGGCGCTGCGTGGCATCCAGCTCAACCGCCGTGGTCACCTCGGCCACCGCCACATTGCGGTAGTCGTTGACCATGTTCTGAAAAGAACGCTCGAGGGCCGGCACCTCTTCGGAGTGCTCGCGGCGAACCAGCAGCAGGGCCGTGTTGAGGGCCAGCCGGTCCACTTTGCCGGCCAGAAGTTTCTCCACCGCGGCCTCTTTATCCGAGACGCTCGGCTTGGGATCGGCCAGGAAGCGGGCCATGTCCGGGTTGGTGAACAGGTCGCGGATGGTCGCCAGGTCGGCCAGCCAGCGATCGAAGCTGTTCTGGTCCTTGGCGATGGCGAACACGCCTTCGGCGTAGCGCCGCGCTGCAGTGCCGCGAAGCATTTAGCGCCGGCCGTCCCCGGCTGCGCTGGTTTCCGAGAGGAAGCGCTCCACCAGCTGGACGTGCTGATCGCGATCCAGCTTCTGCTCGATCACCTTGCCGGCGGCGTCGATGGCCAAGTCCACCGCCACTCGGCGGACATCGGAAATGGCGCGGTCGCGCTCCAGCTGGATCTCATCCTTGGCGCGCTCGATCAGCAGCTCTGCCTCCTTCCGCGCGCGATCCTTCTCGCTGGCCTCGTATTGCTCCGCCATGCGCCGAGCCGTATCGAGGATCTCGGCCGCGTCGCGCCTGGCAGTCTCGCGCTCCTTTTCGTTCATCTCGCGGATCTCGTCAGCCAGCTTCTGCATGCGATGCGCCTCGTCGATGCTCTCGCGGATCTTGGTGGCGCGATTGTCCATGAGCCGCAGAATAGGCTTGAACAGCAGCCGCTGCAGCAGGAACAGCAGAAGCAGGAAGTTGACTATCTGCCAGACCAGCCGCAGCGGGTCAATGCCAAGAGCTTCCAATCACGTCTCCTTCATGATGAGGGGGCGGCGCTGGCGCCGCCCCACCCGTCGAGTCTATCCCGTGAAGGCCAGTACAAAGGCGATGATCAAGGCGTAAATCGCAACCGCCTCGGCCAGCGCCATACCGAGGATCATGTTGGTCTGGATGCTCCCGGCAGCCTCGGGATTGCGCCCGATCGACTCCATCGCGCCCCGGCCAACAAAGCCGATGCCGATGCCGGGCCCAATGGCCCCGATTCCGATGGCTATGCCCGCCGCGAGCCTAGCCGCTGCATGTACGTCCAACTTGCTTGGACCTCCTTTTTGGTTTTTCCCTTCGAGGCGGGAAAGCCCCCCAGTTCCTAGGGTCAGCCCCCTCAGGCCCTCTGATAGGCGTATGGAAGGTGGTGGATTAGGCCGCGCTGGCGTGAACGGGATTCTCGGCCTCGTCATGCTCGACATGGTGCGAGGTGGTATTGAGGGTGAAGTAGGCCAAGCACAGCACCGTGAACACGGTCGCCTGGATGAAGCCGAACAGGGTTTCCAGCAGCAGGAAGACCGCCGGCACGACCAGCGGGATGAGATTGGTCATGACCGTGACCAGCACCTCGCCGGCGAACAGGTTACCGAACAACCGGACGGATAGCGACAGGATGCGCACGAACTCGCTGACCAGCTCGATCTGCCCCACGCCGAGCGGCTTCACGAAATGCATCAGGTGCTCTTTCGCCCGGTAGCGCAGGCCCCAGAACTCGGTGACGACGAACGTCACCAGGGCCATGGCCAAGGTCGTGCTCCAATCGGCGTTCACCGCCCGGAACAGCGGGATCTTCTCCCCGTGCTCCTGGACGTAGAAAGGCCCGATCAACGGAAACAGACTGAACCAGTTGGCGGTCAGGATGAAGATGAAGAGCGTGGCCAGCAGCGGAAAGATCTGCCGCGCCCGCTCGCGGCCGACGGCACCTTCCGCCAGGTTCAGCAGTGTGCCGACGACGACTTCGGCAAACGTCTGCCAGCTGCGCGCTGCGGGTACCTCGCGCAAGCGGCGTGTGCAGACCATGGCCAGCGCGACCAGCACCACCATGACCAGGTAGGTGTAGAGAATGCTGTTGGTCACGCCTAGCGGGCCAATGTGGAAGATGACCTCGGGCGCAAGGGGCGGGATCTCGAAGCCGCTCCCGCTGGTGGCTGCCTCGGGGGTAACGGCGGCGCCTTCGCTGGCGGTTTGGGCAAGCTGCTGTAGTGGCATGCGCTCTGGTTAGCTCGTCGCGTCCTTCAGCATTCGATAAAGCGTGTAAAAGGCGGTCACGGCGCCTGCTGCCAGGCCCACAAGGAGCAGTACCGAGCCCGTCCCGAGCTTCGTGTCAGCCCAGTGACCGAGAAAGGTGAAGAGTCCCAGTGGAATGGCTACAGACAAACCAAGCTGGGCATATAACGCCAGCGCTTGCATCAGCGAGCGCTCGTCGTTCATGCCCAGCGACCGGCGGTCAGTATATCACCAGGTTGGCCCCGCACGAATAGGGCCAGTGCCCGATGGCAAGGGCTACTTTTGGACGGGCTGCCCGCTTTGAAAGATCTCCGCCAGCCGCTTGACGACCTCGCGCGGGCTGAACGGCTTGGTCATGTATTCGTTGGCGCCGGCCTCGAGGCCGCGCTCGCGGTCGACCTGCTGGCCCTTGGCGCTGAGCATGATCACGTAGGTCTGGTCCAGGTTGTGGTCGGCGCGGATGCGCTGGCAGACTTCGTAGCCGTCGAGCTGGGGCATCATGATGTCCAGGAAGACGAGCGGCGGGCGCAGCTCACGGACTTTGTCCAACCCCTCCTGGCCATTGCTGGCGGTGATCACGTCGTAGCCCTCGCGGGTCAGCAAGTAGCTCATGGCCCGCAGGGCGTAGGGCTCGTCGTCGATGACCAGGATCGGCCCCGGCAGGGTTCCGGCCATCAGCTCTTCTCCCGGGCGCGTGCCACCAGGTAGCGCACGGCCAAGCCGTACCCGCGCCAGCCCAGGCCGGCGATGGTCCCGACCACGGCGGGCGAGATGATTGACCGGTGCCGCCATTCCTCGCGCGCCGCGATATTGGTGATGTGGACTTCCACGAATGCGTAGTCTACGGCTTTGATCGCATCATGCAAGCTGACGCTGTAATGGGTTAGCCCACCTGGGTTAAGAACACAGCCGGCCAGACCCTTGCCCCGGCCCTCGTGAATGCGGTCGACGATGCTGCCCTCGTGGTTGCTGTGGAAGAACTCGACCTCCACGTCGCCCAGCTCGCGCGCCAGCTTCTGCACGTCGGCTTCTACATCGGCCAGGGTTACCGAGCCGTAGATGTGCGGCTCGCGATAGCCGAGCAGATTCACGTTAGGGCCGTTGATGACCAGGATCTTCATGCCGTGGCGAGCCGCCGCGCCTGCCTGGCGCTCATCCGCCTGCGCTCATCCCAGTTCTCCCACACCACCAGCAGCGCGCTCGCGTTGAAGATTGACGAGTACGTCCCACTGGCAATCCCAATCAGCAGCACCAGCACGAAGTTGCGGATGGTCACGCCTCCGAACAGCAGCAACGCCAGCAGCGTAAAGAGCACCGTCAAGGACGTGTTCAGCGATCGCGCCAGCGTCTGCACCAGGCTGTTGTTCACCGTCTGCTCGAATGTAGCCGCGGCCCGCTTGATGAGGTTCTCCCGGATCCGGTCGAAGACCACCACCGTGTCGTGCACGGAGAAGCCGACCACCGTCAGCACGCCGGTCACGAACAGCGCGTCCACCTGGTAGCCGAACGCTTCGCCGAAGATCGACCACAGCCCAACCACCACCAGCACGTCGTGCAGCAGGGCGATGATGGCGCACGTCCCGTAGCGGTACGGCTTGTCCAGCCGGCGGAACGCCCACCAGATGTACAGCAAGATGATCGCCGAGGCGGCCAGCACCGCCAGGATGGCGTTGCGCGTCGTCTGCTGCCCGATCAAGGGACCCACCGTGTCAGCCGCCTCGCGGGTCACGTTGCCGTACTTCGCCCGGAGGGCGTTCTCGGACGCCTCGATCTGGTCGACACTCAGGTTCGGTGCGCGGACGATCGCCGTGAGGCCATCGGTCGTGGTCTGCACCTCCACGTCCGGGAATCCCGCGCCGGCATAGATGAGTTTGATGTCGGCCGGCTGAACCTGCTGGGTGAACCGGTACTGCAGCAGCGAGCCACCGGTGAAGTCGATACCCAAGCGCAGGTGGAACAGGATCAGCGAGATCAGGCCCGGCACGATGATCAGGGCCGAAAGGGCAAAGAACCAGTTGCGCTTGCCCATGAGGTCGCTCATGAGCGCCGCTCCGACGCCCCTGCCATGGCCGCCATCGCGGGACGCTCCAGCGAGCGCGCCTCGAGTCCAAACAGCCATCGCAGACGCGTGTCCCCCATTGCGTGCTGCGCCCGTGGAATGAAGCCCAGCAGTGCCCGCAGGAACACCCGCGAGCAGAAGTACGCCGTGCAGAAGCTGACCACCACACCAGTCGCGAGCGTGACCGCGAACCCCTGGATGATGCTCGCCCCGAAGTTGCTGCCGAAGAAGTAGAGCACGATGCAGATGATGATCGTGCAGGCGTTCGAGTCGCGGATCGACGGCAGCGCCCGCGAGAAGCCCGCTTCCAGGGACGCGCCCAGCGTCTTGCCGGAGCGCAGCTCCTCCTTCATGCGCTCGAAGATCAGCACGTTGGCGTCGACCGCCATACCGATGCTCAGGATGAAGCCGGCGATGCCGGGCAGAGTCAGGACCACCGGCCACAGCCGGAAAATGCCATACGTCCAGATGCCGTAGGCGGCCAGGCCGAACGCGGCGATGACGCCCGGCAGCCGGTAGTACAGCAGCATGAACGCCACGACGATCCCTAGCCCGACGATGCCGGCCACGTAGCTGCGCTGCACCGAGTCCTGGCCCAGCGTGGGGCCGACCGAGCGTGTGGCCTCGATCGACAGCGGCACCGGCAGGGCGCCGTACTTCAGCTGGATGACGATGCTCTTGGCTTCATCCAGCGTGAAACGTCCGGTGATGCGGCCGCTGTTCGAGATCTGCGCCTGGATCGTCGCGACCTCGATGAGCTGCTTGTCCAACGCGATGCCCAGCAGCTGGCCGATGTGCGACCCAGTGAACGCCGAGAACTTCTTGGCGCCATCGTCGTTGAAGGTGAAGTCGATCTCAGGCGAGTTGGTGGCCTGGTCGATGCCCACTGAGGCGCCGGTCAGATCCTTGCCGGTGACCACCACCGGCGCGTTGTCGGGTACCTTGTCGCCATTCTTCACGCCCGGCGACTGGCTGAGGTCGATCCATTCCAGCAGGCCCGTCGTGCCGATGGTTTTGACGGCCAGGTCCTGGTCCTGGATGCCCGGCAGCTCCACCAGGATGTGGTCCGAACCCTGCCGCTGAATCTGCGGCTCGGAGACGCCAAACGCATTGACGCGCTGTGTCACGATTGTCTGGACGGCGTCCATCTGGTCGGCGTCGATTGACGTCTGGCCGGAAGGGGGCGACGCCTTCAGCAGGATGGCAACGCCACCCTGCAGGTCGAGCCCCTTGTGGGTAAAGATCTGTTTCCCCAGAATGCTGCGCGCGCCGGGGTAGTCGATCCAGACCCCGACGGCCATCAGAACCAGGATTACCAGCAGGCTATACAGGTTCCGCCGGGTCACGGCGCAACTATAGCTGTCGGGCTGGTCCCTCCGGAGCAAGCATGGCCGCCTTTGACGGGCGCTCCCGGCGCATGATCGCCACCGGCACTTCGCGCTGGACGGTGTTCGTCTTCAAGTGAATTCCGACGAACTCCCACCCTTCGCGAAGCCAGCCGAGGAATGCCGGGACGTGGTCGTCCTCGGGGATGCGGAACTCCTGATATTCCCAGGCGACCGCCGGTGTGGCGGAGCGCAGCCGTCGTGCCATGAAGGCATTGCACAGCGGCGGCTCTCCGCAGGCTAGGTGAGTTTTCCGCTGAAATTCCGCTACTCGTCCAGGGCAGCCAGAACGCTCGCCGGGTCGGCCGAGAACAGCTCCACGTCCGCCAGCGGCGGGTACTTCTGCACGAGCTGCCGCACGAGCCGCTCCGGCCCGGCCACAATCAGCTTCGCCCGCGGATGCCGCTTGCGCGCTTCGAGCGCAGCCGAAGCGAGCTCACGCAGCGAAGGTCTGCCCAGGGCGTGCACCTCAATACCGCGCGAGCGAAGCTCCTCCGCGCTCGCGACTCCCCCGCACGCCAACAACACCGCTCGTGGTGGCTCAGGAGAATTCTGAATCGTCCTCTAAAACCGCGACATCGTGATGGATAAGCACTTCCCGGGTCCGGCTGTTGCCCTCGGGCGGCCCGACCACGCCCTCGTCCTCGAGCAGGTCCATGAGGCGGGCTGCGCGGTTGTAGCCGATCCGCAGCTTGCGCTGCAGCAGCGACGTCGAAGCCCGGTCGCCGGCCATGACGATCTCGCGGGCTTCGGCCAGCAGCTCGTCGTTCTCGTCCTCCGCGATCGCCGCCTGAACCAGGTCGTCCAGGCTGACCTCCTCGGTGACCCCAACGGGGATCTGCTTGCGCCAGAAGCCGACCAGATTGGAGATCTCCTTATCGGACACGAACGTGCCCTGCAGCCGGATCTGCTTGGCCGAATCGGAGGGTGCGTAGAGCGCGTCCCCGCGGCCCAGCAGCTTCTCGGCGCCGACACCATCCAGGATCGTCCGCGAGTCGACCTGGGAGGACACGGCGAAGGCGATGCGGGCCGGCAGGTTGGCCTTGATCAAGCCCGTGACCACGTCCACCGATGGCCGCTGCGTGGCCACCACCAGGTGAATGCCCGTAGCGCGGGCGAGCTGCGCGAGGCGGCAGATGATGCGCTCTACCTCGTCGGGCGCAGTCATCATCAGGTCGGCCAGCTCGTCGATGATGACCACCATGTAGGGCATCTGGTCGCGGCCCCGGGCGTTGTGGCCCTCTATATTGCGAACGCCCTCCTGCGCGAACAGCTCGTAGCGCCGCTCCATCTCGCGGGTAATCCATTTGAGTGCGTTCAGCACCATGTCGACTTTGGTGACCACGGGCATCTGCAGGTGCGGCAGCCCGCGGTAGGCCGTCATCTCGACCATCTTGGGGTCGATGAGTACCAGCTTCAGGTCGTTGGGCGTCGCCTGGAATAGAAGGCTGGCAATGAGGGTGTTGATGCACACGCTCTTGCCGGACCCCGTAGAGCCGGCGATGAGCAGATGCGGCATTTTGTTGAGCTCGGCCACGATTGGCTTGCCGGCCACGTCGCGGCCCAGCGCCACGCGCAGCTTGCCCTTGGCCTTGTTCCATTCGTCGGACTTCAAAATGGAGCGCAGGTTGACGATGGACGTGCTGTCGTTGGGGATCTCGATGCCCACCATGCCGTAGCCGGGCACCGGCGCCTGCACGCGTATGCTGGCCGCGGCCAGCCGCAGGGCGATGTCGTCGGCCAGGCTGGTAATCCGCGATACCTTCACGCCCTCGGCGGGCAGGAGCCCAAAGCGGGTGATGGCCGGGCCGGACTTGATCTCCTTGACCACCGCGTCCACGCCGAAGGAGGCCAGCGTGTCGATGATGACCTGGCCCTTGCGCTCGAGATCGTCGGGCGTGGCGGCGTATTGAGTGGAGCCTTCTAACAAGTCCAGCGGCGGTAATACCCAGTCGGCCGGCTTGTCCGGCCCCGCCTCGGTCTCGGCCTTCGGCGGCTCAGGGGCCGGCTCCACGACTGCCGCGGGCTTGCGGTCTCGAGGAGTGAACCGAATGATCTTGGAAGCCTCTTCCTCTACCCCCGTGTTGATCTCGATTACCGGCGCCGGCGTTCGGCGGGCGCGCACCGTCTCAACCTGGTCCTCGACCCGGGCGCGAGCGCGTCCGGCCACGAACAGCAGGTTCCCGTATAGCCACGCCAGCGAGATCTGGAACGTCATGATGACCGCGATGGCCAGCAGGCCAATCAGCACCAGCACCGCCCCGACCTGCCCGAGGATGTAGCGCATCCCCTGGAACACTCCCCAGCCAAACACCCCGCCCATGCCCTTGATGAGCTGGCTCATCGCGCAGCACACGCTCAAGAGCAGCAGGAAGCCCACTACGCGCTGCCAGCTCACCCGCGGCTCCTCCGACAGGCCCTGCCAGAAGAAGCCCACGCCAAGCCCGCCGAAGCCGAGGGCCAGCAGCACGCCGCCCGGCGCGCCCAGGGCTTGCAGGATGGCCGGCCCCATGGCGCGCGACAGCACCGAGTCGGCCGGGAAGATGCTCAGCAAGCACAACCCGGCCACGATCAGGAAGGCGATGCCGATGATCTCCTGGGCCAGCGGCTCGGCCAGCCTGAACTCGGGCTCGGGCTCAGGCTCGGGACGTCGCCGGCGGGGCGGTGGAGCGGCTTTCACGGCCATGCGCTATCCAATAACGATTGTGGAACTGCGAGCGCGCGCGCTTAGACTTCCACGACGACGGGCAGGATCATCGGACGGCGCTTCGTCTGCTCGTACAGGAAGCGCGACAGCTCATCCCGCACCTTGTTCTTGACGAAACCGTAGTCGGCCGTGTGGTCGCTCTGGTGGTCCAGCGCATCGAGAGCCACCTGGCGGGCCTGCTCGATCAGCTCCTCCGACTCGCGCTGATATACGAAGCCCCGGCTGATCACATCCGGTAGACCGGTGGGCTTGCCGGTCTGGCGGTCGACGGTCATGACGGCCACCAGGATGCCGTCCTGGGCCAGGTGGCGGCGGTCACGCAAGACGACTGAGCCGATGTCGCCCACGCCCAGGCCGTCGACGAACACGTAGCCGCACTGGACCTTGCCGCTGATGCGCCCGATATCGGGCCCGAACTCCAGAACGTCCCCATCTTCGGCAATAAGCACGCGCTCGGCGGGCCAGCCCAACGACTCGGCCAGTTTGCCATGCAGCACCAGATGGTGGTACTCGCCGTGGATGGGCACGAAGTAGCGCGGCCGGACCAAGTTGATCATCAGCTTCTGCTCTTCCTGGCTGGCGTGGCCGGACACATGAACCGGCAGCAGGCGGTGGTAGAGCACTGTGGCCCCGCGTTTGTACAGGTTGTCGATGTTCCGCGCGACCGCCTCCTCGTTGCCGGGGATCGGCGAGGAAGACAGGATGACCGTGTCGCCCTGGACGATTGTGATCTGGCGATGATCGCCGTTGGCCATGCGGCTCAGCGCGGACCCCGGCTCGCCCTGGGCCCCAGTGGTGACGATAGCCACGCGTTCGAGCGGCAGCTTGCTGAGCTGGTCGAGAGGCTGGATGACGCCGTCGGGAGCGTGGAGGTAGCCCAGCTCGCGCGCCATGGCCACGTTGTTCTCCATGCTCCGGCCCACCACGCCCAGCTTGCGCTCGTACTTCACGGCCATATCGACCACCTGCTGCACGCGCGAGATCAGCGAGGCGAAGGTGGCGATGATGATTCGCCCGCGGGCGTTGCTGAACACGCTGTCGAAGGCCTCGCCGACCGTCTTCTCGGACGGCGTGTAGCCGGGCGCCTCGACGCGCGTGCTGTCGGAGAACAGCGCCAGCACGCCTTGAGCGCTGAGCTGGGCAAGCTTGGCGAAGTCGGTCAGCTTGCCGTCCACTGGCGTGTGGTCCAGCTTGAAGTCCCCGGTGTGGACGATCGTGCCCACGGGGCTGTGGATGGCGATGCCGACCGAGTCGGGGATGCTGTGGCAGACTTGGAAAAACTCCGCCCGGAAGCAGCCCAGCTCCAGGCTGTCGCCGGCCTGGATCGTGTTGAGCTGCGCCCCTTCCAGCAGGTGGTGTTCGTCGAGTTTGACCTTGATCAGGCCCTGCGTCAGCTTCGTGCCGTACAGCGGCGGGAAATCGAGCTGCGGCAGCAGGTAGGGCAGGCCGCCGGTGTGGTCCTCGTGGCCGTGGGTGAACAGCCAGCCGCGGATCTTGCGGGCCTTGTCGCGCAGGTAGGTCACGTCCGGGATGACGAGATCGATGCCCAGCATCTCGTCTTCCGGAAACATCAGCCCACCGTCGATGAGCAGGATGTCCTCGCCGAACTCGACGGCCATCATGTTCTTGCCGATCTCGCCCAGGCCGCCGAGCGGAATAACTTTGAGGATTGGCTTGGCTATGCCCTCAGAATAGCGCCAGCTGCTGTGGGGCCTCCGGAGCTCGTTCAGGCGCCTGGGTCGGCGCGATCTTGGCCAGGATGTCGGGGATTTTCAGGAAGTCGGCCTCGATCAGCGCTCGGAACTTCTCCTGGTGCAGCGCGGCCGCTGGATGGAAACACGGGTAGACCCACTGCTCGCCGAACCTTCGCGGCTGGCCGTGGATGCGGCTGATCGACTCGCCCTGGAACCAGCGGGCCATCGAAAACCGGCCCAGGGTGACGATGAGCCTCGGCTGCAGCAGGGCGATCTGCTCGTCCAGGTACGCGGCGCAGGCGGCGATCTCGTCCGGCATGGGGTCGCGGTTGCCCGGCGGGCGGCACTTGACGACATTGGTGATGTACACCTGCCCACGCGTGAGGCCGATCGAGGCGAGCAGCTGTTCGAGGAACTTGCCCGCCGCGCCAACGAAGGGCCGCCCCTGCTCGTTCTCGTGGAAGCCGGGCCCTTCGCCGATGAACATCAGCTCGTTGGGGACGGACCCCTCGCCCGGGACGGCCAGCTTGCGGCCGCGGCACAGGCCGCACTTCTGGCATGAGCGGATCTCGGCCGCGATCTCGGCAATCGAACGCTGGATCGTGATCATATGTGCCAATCTACAGCCAGGCTCGGGCGGCTGGCTACGTCCCGGCCAGCCGAAAACTGGAGACTTCGGTTGTCCTACTATCTGCCCGTGATTGATTGGCATGCCCACCACACCGCGCCGGAGGTCGCGGCCCGGATTGTCCTGCTGGGTGGCCGGGAGCCGCGGCCCGACCCGCTCGATTCGGTCGACTTTGGCAAACGCGTGGCCGAGATGGACGCCAACGGCATCGATCTGCAGCTCGTGTCCCAGGGCGCCGGCCTCAATGCCGACGGCTGGCCCGCAGGCGTGGCGATGGATCTGGTGCGTCTCAGCAACGACGCCGTGGCCGAGCGCGTGGCGCCCTACGCGGACCGGCTGCGAGGCACCATCGCCGTGACGTACGTCGACCCAGAAGGCTCGGCGGCCGAGATCGACCGCATGGCCGATCGCGGCTTCTGCGCGATCATGATGTACGCCCGGCCGGATCTGGTCGGTGAACCGGCAAGCGAGGCCATATTTGCCAAGGCGGCGGATCGCAAGCTGCCGGTTTTCCTGCACGGGGGCGGCGCGGCCGGACGCCGAGCCGATCCCTCGTTGGAGCGCCTGGAGGATGGCGGTCAGGGCGTAGCTGTGAGCGTGCTCGCCGATGCTTCGGTGTCGGAGTTCGTGGTCCGCACGATCGCCGCGGGAGTGTTCGACCGTTACCCCGATTTGCGCGTTGTCATCCGGAGCAGCGGCGGCAGCGTCCCCCTCCTGCTGCACAAGCTGTGGTGGAAGCACAAGACCGCCGACGGGGAGAAGCGCTACTCCGACGTGCTGCGCGAGCAGTACCTCGTGGATTGCGCGAATGGCGACGCCCGCACGCTGGCCTTCCTCCTGGATTCCATGGGCGAGGCCAACGTTGTGTTCGGCTCAGACTACTGCGGCGGCCTCGGTCCCCTGGACAAGGCCGTTCAAGTGGTTCAAGATCAATCGCAGCCGGAGCGGGTCCGGCGCATCCTTGATGGAAATTCACGCCGGCTGCTCGGCGTCTGACGGAGGAGATTGAAATGCGAATCGTTGACGGCGACGGCCACGTGATGGAGGACGTTTCCAAGCTCGTCAAGCACCTGCCGGAGCCCTTCAATGGCCGCGTGGCTCCGCGAGCGTACTTTCCGCCGCTGGACCACTTCCATTCGTTTATCGGCGAAACGCCTCCGGGCTCGTTTCGCAACGTCGGCCCCGACGGCTGGCTGGATTTCCTGGAGGATGTCGGCATCGAGACCACCATCCTCTACACCACCGCCGGGCTGAGCTATGGCAAGGTGTTCCACCGCGACTGGGCCATCGCCCTGGCCAAGGCCTACAACAACTACGTCCACGAGGAGTACCTCGTCCGCAGCCCGCGATTCCAGGCCATGGCCCTCATCCCGATGCAGGAGCCCGAGGCCGCGGTCGACGAGCTGGCTCGGGCCGTCGAGGAACTGGGCTTCTGTGGGGCGATGCTGCCGTCGACCGGCCTCAGCGAGCATCTCGGGGCCAAGCAGTACTGGCCGGTCTACAAGGAGGCCGACCGCCTAGGGTGCGCCATTGGCGTCCACGGCGGCGCGCACAGTGGCATGGGTTTCGACACGATGAACGTCTACACGCCGGTTCCGGCCATCGGCCATCCGCACGGGCTGCTGTTCCAGTTCGGGGGCATGCTGTTCAATGGCGTGTTCGACCGGTTCCCCAACGCGCGCTACGGCTTCATGGAGGGCGGCGTGGCCTGGTCGCTGGTGGCCTTCGAGCGCTTCCATCGTTCCCATGTCACGCACATCCAATGGAACCCGCGCGGGGAGCTGATGCCGGCGGCGGACGAGAGCGTGGAGGAGTACATCCGGAAGCACATCCGCGAAGGCCGGGTGTACATCGGCTGCGAGGGCGACGAACCGTCGATCGCCCATGCCATCAGTGTGCTCGGCCGCGAGGCGTTCGTGTTCTCCTCAGATTTCCCACACGAGGTCAACAACGACACCTGCAAGGAGGAGATCGTGGAGCTCCTCGAGAACCCTGAGCTGAGCCAGGAGGATAAGGAGGCTGTGATGCACCGCAACGCCGAGCGCTTCTACGGCCTCAAGGTGCCGGCCGCGGTCTAGCAATCGGCCAGCGTCTTCAGCGCATCGCAGATCTCGTCGCGGCGCCACGCCAGGTCGCCAATACGGCTCCTGAGCGCGCTGCGTCGAACGCGCTGCAGATTATCGAAGGATGCTGCGCAGTGGGCCGGCAGGCCTTCATCCTCGCCGAGAGGGATCTCGGTCGGAATGCCGCGTACTGTTCGCGTTATCGGCGCGACGACGATGCCGTCGAGCATGCCAATGACGTCGGACCGGGTCACGATCAGGACGGGGCGCCGCTTGTCAGCCGCATGAGCCCACCACACCTCACCTTGCCGCGGAAGACTCACCAAGGCTCCTCAAGGACCAAGGCCTTTGTTGCCTCATCCAGGCCGGCCAGCTCGTCGCTGGTCTGCGGCGCATGTCGATAGCCATCCACGATCCGCCGCCCGACAACGCTGCGCCGATGCTGCTCCACGAGGGTCTGCAAACCGACTCGCACGGCTTCCGATCGGCTGGCTACTACGCCCTCCGCTACGAGGCCATCAACCTCCGCTAACAGGTCGTCGCTAAGTCGCGTAACGAGCTGAGACATGCGCCCAGCATAGCACTGCGCAATGCACCTTGGGGTCAGTCGGCGTTGTTCGCCTTCAGCCCCTCCAGCACTTTCTCCGCTGTAATCGGCAGGCTCATGACGCGCACGCCCACGGCGTCGTAGACCGCGTTGGCGATGGCTGGCGAGACGCCGGCATTGACGCTCTCGCCGGCCGCTTTGGCCCCGAACGGACCGGGACCGATGTCGGTCGGCACGATCACCGTCCGCAGCGGCGGCGCGTCCTCTTGGCAGGGCAACTTGTAATCGGCCAGGCTCAGGTTCGTGGTCTTGCCGTCCTCGATGAGCAGCTCCTCCATCATCGCGTTGCCGATGCCGTAAACGAAGCTGCCGTCGACCTGCCCCTGGTGCCCCATAGGGTTGATAATCTGCCCCTGATCCAGCACGACGATAGCGTTCAGGGGCTTCACCTGCCCCGTCTCGTGGTCGACCTCGACCTCGATCATGTAGGCGTGGAAGTTGTAGTCGCCCGGCTCGTCCGGCCCGTGGTCAGTGCTGTCGTACGCCGCGCCGACCTGAACGGGCCCGCCCCGGGCGATGCGGCGCACCACATCCTCGAATGAGGCGCTGTCCTCGTCCGTGACGAAGCGGTCGTTCTCCAGCCGAACCTGGCCTTCGGGCCAGCCCATCACCTCCGCGGCCAGTTCGGTGAGCTGGTCCTTGAGCTTGTTGGCCGCGATGAGCGTGGCCCGACCGACCACGTGGGTAACGCGGCTGGCACCGGCGCCCTGGTCCTTGGGCGCTTCCGCCGTCGTGCCATAGCGCACCTTCACCCGTTCGGCGGGCACCGACAGGATGGAGGCGGCGACCCGTTGGACTACCAGCGACGAGCCGCTGCCCTGGTCGGGTGTGCCATACAGCGCCTCTATCGTCCCGTCTGGCAGCAGTCGCAGGGCGATCTCGGTTGCGCCCTGGCCCACGTGCCGGCAGCGCAAGGCGATGCCCCGGCCGTGGCCGGGCCCCTTCCGCTGCCACGCGTCCCAGCCGGACTCGCGCCGCAGCGCCTCCAGGACCTCCACCGCGCGTGGGTTCCGCACCTTCTGGCCGGCCGGGTTGGTGTCGCCGTCGCGCAGGGCGTTGACCATCCGGAACTCGAGCGGGTCCACGCCTAGCTCGCGGGCGATGTGCTCGATGTGCCCCTCGCCGGCCAGGGCCAGCTGGGCCGCGCCGGGCGCGCGCATATTGCCGCCCGGCGCCAGGTTGGTGTACGCTACACACGTCTCGAGCCAGGCGTTGGGCACGTTGTAGACCTCGAGCGCGTCCCAGCCGGGCAGCAGCAAGTCGGGCATGGGCTTCGCGCCGCCGTAGGCGCCGCCGTTGAAATAGGCCCGCGACTCGAAGGCGACGATCTTGCCGTCGTTGGTCACGCCCGTCTTGAGATAGAACCGGGCCGAGTGGCGCGGATTGGCTGATTCCAGCTCGTCCGTGTAGCTCATCACGAGCTTGATCGGCCGGCCGGTCGCCTTGGCCAGGTAGTAACCGGCGAACTCCTCGATGGAGAGGCCCTTGCCGCCGAAGTCGCCGCCGATGAACTGGCTGTCGACCACGATGCGCTCTTCCGGCACGCCGGTGACGACCGCGAGCTGATGGCGCAGGCCGAAGGGCGCCTTATTGGTGGTGACCACGTGGATGGTCCCGTCGCCCTCGATCCATACCATGCTGGCGTGCGGCTCGATGTAGCCCTGGTGCTGGCGCGGCGCGGTGTAGACGTCCTCGAAGACGCGATCCGCCTGGGCGAAGGCGCGCTCGATGTCTTTCTCGCCCTTCTGGATGAGCTTGTAGCCTTGCATGTTGAGGTTGGGCACCGGCGGGCGCTTGCCGGCCAGGTAGTGGTAGCCGGATGGGTCGGGGTGGAGGATCGGTGCCTCGGGCTTCAGCGCCTCCTCGGGCTCGAACACCGCCGGCAGCTCTTCGTACTCGACCTGGATAAGCCCCAGGGCCTCTTCGGCGATGTCGCGGCTCTCGGCGGCTACCGCCGCCACGCGCTCGCCAACGTACAGCACGCGGTCGAACGCCAGGACAGGCCAGTCGAACAGGTACCGGCCGAAGCGCCGCGGCCCGATGTCCTCGGCCGTGAGCACCGCGTGAACGCCGGGCAGGGCTCTGGCGGCGGAGGTGTCGATGGACACGATCCGCGCGTGGGGAAAGGGGCTTTTCAGGAAGCGCGCCCAGAGCATGCCCGGCAGTATCATGTCGCCGGCGTAGCGTGCCCCGCCGGTCACCTTGAGGCGTCCCTCGAGGCGGTAGTCGGGCGTCTCGAATACCCGCGCCATCTCGGGCGTGAGGGCGATCGTCTCGGCGGGAGCGCTCATTTCTTCTCCGCGTACATAGCTTTGATGGCCTGGTTGGCCTTGGGCCAGGATGTGGTGGTGTACTCCCAGGCGTAGGTGTCGAAATAGTTCACTCCGGGTTTGGGGATCGTGTGCGGCGAGGCCCAGGACGAGCTGTCCACATCGCTGCGAACGCTCACCGTGCGGGTCGCCGAGTTGTAGGCGGTCTGGCCCTCGCGCATGAGCATCCAGTTGAGGAACACCTTGGCGGCGTTGGGATGGGGTGGGTTCTTCATCAGGCTCATCAGGCCGAAGCCGGCCGAGAGCGTGCCCGGAGCCTCCGGCAACGGCGGGACGACGCGCAGTTTGAAGCCGTCGCTCGTCAGCGAGTCGAGCTCCTCCGCGCCCAGGCTGATGGCGATGTGGTACGTGCCCCGCGCCAGCCAGTTGGACATCACCCGGCGGTCGAGGGTGAGGGCAACGTTCTGATCGATGTACAGCCGTTTCACGAACTCGGCGCCGAGCGTGTTGTACAGGTACGCGCCGCGCTGGCCTCCATTCCCCGACTGGGTCGGGTCATAGGCGGCGATGCGGCCCTTGTACGGCGGCTTGAGCAGGTCGTACCAGGACGTGAGCTCGTCCGGTTGCACGAACTCCGGATTGACCACGATCCCGAGGCTGGCCTGGTTCGACACCCGCACGATGGACTGCTCTTCGGGATCCGTGAACCACACCTTGCCGTTCTTCCAGGCGGCCGGTTCCAGCGCCTCGGGATGGATCAGGTGAGGCCGAACCGGCTCGATCAGCTGCTCGCGGTGCAGCACCAGGTAGGACGTGTCGGCGCCGGCGATGACCACGTCGACCGTGTACTGGCCCGCAGCCTGCTCGCTGCGCACGCGGTTGGCCAGGTCGCTGGTGGCGCCGCCGAGATACTCGACGTCGACGCCGAAGCGCTTCTTGAAGGCCTCAGGGACTCGCACGCGCGCTTCGGGGCTGGGGCCGGATGCCAGCACCAGTTTGCCCTCTTTTTTGGCCGCGACCACCCAGCTCTCCCACTGCTGCTGCCAAACGCCGCCGGCCGCGCCGCTGCTCGCCGGCGTCGCGACGGGACCTCCCTGGCCACATGAAGCCAGGGCAAGCCCGAGCAGCGCGATAAGCCTACGCCAGAGGATGTCGGCTATCTTAGCGGACGATGGACGAAGGCATCCGGCGCATCCAGGAGCAGATGGAGGCAGAAGGCTACGTCACCGATCGCGACGTCGCCACAACGGTCTACTTGGCCTCCGAGCTGCACATGCCTGCGCTCATCGAGGGGCATGCCGGCGTCGGCAAGACGGAGGTGGCCAAGGTGCTGGCGGCCAGCCTGGGCACCGAGCTGATCCGGCTGCAGTGCTACGAGGGGCTGGATGCCTACACCGCGCTGTACGAATGGAATTACCCAAAGCAGATGCTGTGGATCCGGCTGGCCGAGCGCGAGCACCTAGAGCTTGAGGCCAAGGAAGCCCACATCTTCGGCGAGGAATTCCTGCTCAAGCGGCCGCTGCTGCAGGCCATCGCCCATGAGGGCAAGCCGCCGGTACTGCTGATCGATGAGATCGACCGCGCCGACGAGGAGTTCGAGGCCTTCCTGCTGGAGGTGCTGTCGGATTTCCAGGTGACGATTCCCGAGCTGGGTACGATCAAGGCCGGCCAGCCGCCATTTGTGGTCCTCACCTCGAACCGCACGCGCGAGCTGTCCGACGCCCTCAAGCGGCGCTGTCTCTACCTGTGGATCGACTATCCCACGTTCGACAAGGAGCTCTCGATCATCAAGGTCAAGGTGCCGGGCGTGTCGGAGCTGCTGGCGGCACAGGTCGCGGCCGCCATGGCCGCTCTGCGCCAGGAGCGGCTGACGAAGGCGCCTGGCGTGGCCGAAAGCATCAAATGGGCGATGAGTCTCATGGCCCTGGGCCGCCCTCGGCTGGACCGCCAAGGCTTGGAGGAGACGTTCGGTATCGTCCTCAAGGACCGAGACGACATCGCGGCCGTGCGCGGCCTGTGGCTCGACCGCCTGCTCGAGTCACTCGAGGGGAAGGGCGTGGATGAGCTGCGGGACTTGAGTGCGAGCCCATCCAGCTAGCTTCTCGCCCGCCGGGGGAGAGGACCTTTCGGCCCGCGTGCTCCGGTTTTGCCGCTTCCTCCGCCAGAACGGCTTGCAAGTCACGCCCGCGCATACGAGCGCCGCGCTGCGCGCCGTCAACCGGGTCGATGTCGGCGACCGGACCGACTTTCACCTCGGCCTGCGCGCGGTGCTGGTCAGCGGCCAGCAGGAGCTGGCGCCATTCGACGAGCTGTTCCGCATCTTCTGGGAGGGCTCCATGGCCGTGCAGGAGCAAGACCTCCTCGCGCCCAACCTGGAGCAGGCCGCCGCCCGAGCGGACGAGTCCACCGCCGCCTTCAGCCCCCTGGAGGTGCTGTCACTGAAGGACTTCGCCGAGGTCGCGGAGAGCGCCGAACGCGCCGCGCTGGAGCAGGCGCTGCGCCGGCTTGCCCGCAAGCTGGCAACCAGGCGCAGCCGTCGCCTGCGCTCAACGCGCCGCGGCGGACGGATCGATCTGCGCCGCACCGTCAGGCGAAGCCTGCGGTTGGGTGGCACGGCCATGGAGCTGGCCCGCCGCAAGCGCGAGGTCCGCAAAACCAAGCTGGTGCTGCTGTGCGACGTCAGCCGGTCGATGGACCAGTACAGCCGCTTCCTGCTGCAGTTCGTCTACGCCTTCCAACGCGCGCTGGGCCGCGTCGAATCGTTGGTGTTCGGCACGCGCCTCACGCGGGTGACGCTCTTCTTCCGCCATGCGACCATCGAGCAGGCGCTCGACCGCATGTCGCATGAGGTGCTGGATTGGTCGGGCGGGACGCGCATCGGCCTCAGCCTGGAGGCCTTCAACCGGGACTACCGGGACATGGTCGACAGCAGCACGACGGTGGTCGTCCTCAGTGATGGCCTGGACACTGGAGACGTGGAGCTGCTGTCCGAGCAGATGCGCCTGCTGCGCCGGCGAGCCCGGCGCGTGATCTGGCTGAACCCGCTGCTCGGCGCCCCCGAGCAGCCTCCGCTCGCCCGCGGCATGCGCGCCGCGCTGCCCCACGTGGACGTCTACGCGCCGGGCCACAACCTGGCTAGCCTGGAAGCGCTGGCCCGCCGGCTCTAAGCCGGCGCTTAGCCTGACGCCCTGTTGCCGATGATGTTCTTCACCTGGCCGTTGGCCTTGCTCCAGCCGCCCTGGACGTAGTCCCAGTTGTACACGTCGAAGTAGTTGACCCCCGGTTTTGGGATGATCGCCGGGTCGGCGAAGGCCGAGCTGTCCACGTCCTTGCGGACGCTGACCGTCCTCTGGGATGAGTTCCAGGCGATCTGGCCGTCTTTCATGAGGATCCAGTTCAGGAAGAGCTTGGCCGCGTTCGGGTGCGGCGGGTTCTTGAACAGGTTGACCAGCCCGAACCCGGCCGAGATATAGCCCGGTGCGTCGGGAAAGCCGGTCAGCTGCTGGACTTTGAAGCCATCCTTCTTGAGCTTGTCGTAGTCCTCGGATCGGCCGGCCAGCGCCAGGGGATAAACGCCGCGTGCTACCCAGTCGGTGAGCTGGCGGTAGTCGCCCGTGATCTGCATGCCCTGATCGACGTACAGGCCCCTGATGAAGTCGGCGCCGAGCGTGTTGTATAGGTAGGCCGACGTCTGGCTGCCGGAGCCGGCCTTGATTGGGTCATAGGTCGCGATCTTGCCCTTGTACTCGGGCTTGAGCAGGTCCTTCCACGACGTCAGGTCTTCGACCTTGACCTGCTCGGTGTTGACCGCCAGCGGCTGGCTGAGATAGCTCGACGCGCGCACGATGAACTGCTCGTCGGGGTCCATGTACCACACCTTACCGACCGTCCAGGCATTGCCATCGAGGACCTCGGGATGGATGAGGTGTGGTTTGATGGGCTCGGTCAAATGCTCGCTGTACAGCACCAGGTACGTGCTGTCGGCCCCGGAAAGCGAGACGTCCACAGTGAACTGGTTGGCCGCCTGCTCGGAGCGCAGCCGGTTGGCCAGATCGCTCGTCGGCCCGCCCAGGTACTCCACCTCGATGCCGAACTTCTTGCCGAAGGCTTCCGGGATTTTGGTCCGCGCCTCGGGGCTGGGGCCGGAGGCCAGCACTAGCTTGCCCTCCTTCTTGGCGCCCGCCATCCAGGCCTCCCACTGCTTCTGCCAGTCGCCGCCGCCCGACGCCGTGGGGCCTGACGAGGGCAAGTTCGGCGCCGCCTGTCCGCACGCCGCTAGCAATCCGGCCGCGCCCAGCGCAGCCAGGAAGGCTCGACGAGTGATCATCTAGGCCGCGACGAGTTGCTTGCTCAGGTAAGGGTCGAACTCGTACTGCTGGAGCACGGCCCGTAGGCGCGCTTTTTCGGCATCGTTCAGGTCGACTAGCGGCAGGCGCGGCTTGCCGATCTTGAAACCCAACTCGTTGAGGGCTGCCTTCACCGGCATTGGGTTGGGCTGCCAGAACAGCGCCTCCACCAGCGGCAGCAGTTTCAGATGGAGCTCGCGCGCCTCCTCACGCTCGCCCCGCGCCAGGGCCTCGACCATGCGCCTGGTCTGGCCAGCCACCAGATGGGCCGACACACTGATCACGCCATAGCCGCCCAGACTCATGAGGGTGAACGTGTCGGAGTCGTTGCCGCTGTAGATCAGGAACCCGTCCGGCGCTGCGGCCACGACCGCGTTGAACTGTTCCAGCTTGCCACTGGCCTCCTTCAGGCCGACGATGTTGTCGATCTCGGCCAGCCGCTTCAAGGTCGAAGCCTCGAGGTTGCGTGGCGCCCGCGGCGGCACGTTATAGAGGATGCAGGGCAGCGACGTGGCCTCGGCTATGGCTTTGAAATGCTGGTAGAGGCCCTCCTGGGGCGGGTTGTTGTAATAAGGAACCACCAGTAGTGCGCCGTCCACACCGCAGCGCTCCGCCTCTCGAGTGAGGTGAATCGACTCCGCGGTGTTGTAGTTGCCCGTTCCGGCGATGATGCTGGCGCTGCCTACCGCCCGCTTGGTGACGAGGTACAGCTCAAGCTTTTCGTCCTCGGTGAGCGTCGGTCCTTCGCCTGTGGTGCCGGTGACGATCAGCCCGTCATTCCCGGAGTCGACCAGGTTTTTGGCGAGCTCGGCCGCTTTGGCGAAATCCACCGCCCCGTCCTCAGTGAACGGTGTGATCATGGCGGTCAGCAACCGGCCGAAGTGGGCCATTGGTCTTCTCCTTTCAGGTGCTCAGACCTAACAGATTATCCAGACCGATCACCAGCCTGTCCAGTCTCACCACTTCGCGCACGGCGATCAGCACGCCGGGCATGAACGACGTCCGGTCGGTGCTGTCGTGGCGGATGGTCAGCGTTTGGCCCTGCGCGCCGAAGATGACCTCATGATGGGCGACCAGCCCGGGAAGGCGGACGCTGTGCAGCCGCACGCCTTGCCACTGGGCGCCACGCCCGCCGGACAGCGTCTCCTTCTCGGGCACGTTGCTGGCGAACTCGCGGGCGTGGGCGGCGGCCATGTCCTGCGCCATCTTGACGGCCGTGCCCGACGGCGCGTCGATTTTCTGGTCGTGGTGGAGTTCGATGATCTCGGCCGACTCGAAGTAGCGTGAGCTGATCCGGGCGAAATGGCCCATCAGCACCGCGCCGATAGCGAAGTTGGGCGCGACGAAGGCGCCTGTTCGCGTCTCTTCGGCGCGCCGCCGGATCTGTTCCAGCTGGGCCGGGCTCATGCCCGTTGTGCCGATGACCGGGCGGACGCCGAGCTCGAGCGCCGTCATGGCGTTGGTGAAGGCCGCGTCGGCCACGGTGAAGTCGACCATCACCTCAGGCCTGCCCTGGGCAATGGCCTGCCGCAGATCCGCCGTAACCGGCACACCTTGCTGCTCGCCCTCGCGGACATCCACGCCCGCCACCGCGTCCAGATCCTCGGCCGAGGTCACGGCCCGGATGACCTCCGTGCCCATGCGGCCCAGTGCGCCGGCGACGGCGACGCGGATCACGAGCGACTAGTCGTCGTGATGTTCGGAGCGGGGCTCACTTGGCGCGGACGCCTCGTGGTGCGTCTCACGCGGCGGCCGGTCGTAGCGGCGCTCGCGGAAGCGCCCGCGCTCCCGATCGCGGAATCCGCCGCCGCCATGGCCGCGGTCGCGGTCGCGGAAGCCGCCGCGCTCGCCACGGAACCCCCCACGTTCGCGGTCGCGGAAGCCGCCCCGCTCGCCACGGAACCCCCCACGTTCGCGTTCGCCGTTCTCGGAGGCCGGGTCGTAGCCCTCCAGCAAGGCACGGCGTGACAGGTTCACGCGGCCTTGGGCATCGATCTCCTTGACCAGCACGTCGACTTCGTCGCCCGGCTTGACCACGTCCTCGACTCGGCCTACGCGCTCGTTGGCCAGGTCGGAGATGTGGATCAGGCCCTCTTTGCCGGGCAGGATCTCGACGAACGCCCCGAAGTTCATCAGGCGCGTGACCTTGCCGTGGTACTTCTTCCCGACTTCCACCTCCTCGGTGATGGCCTGGACCATCGCCACGGCTTTGTCCTTGGCCGGTCCGTCGACCGACGAGATCAGCACCCGGCCGTCGTCCTCGATGTCGATCGAGACGCCGGTCTCGTCGGTGATCTTGCGGATGTTCTTGCCGCCCGGCCCGATGAGGGCGCCGATCTTCTCGGGGTTGATCTGGATGGTGGTGATGCGCGGCGCGTAGGGCTTGAGGTCCTCCCGAGGCGTCGGCAGGGTCTCCAGCATCTTGCCCATGATGAAGGAGCGGGCCTCTTTCGCCTGGGCCAGGGCCTTCTCCATGATCTCGTAGGTGATGCCCTTGACCTTGATGTCCATCTGCAGGCCGGTCACGCCGTGCTGGGTGCCGGCCACTTTGAAGTCCATGTCGCCCAGGGCGTCTTCCACGCCCTGGATGTCGGTCAGGATGGCGTAGTTGCCGCTCTCGCTGGTGATCAGGCCCATGGCTACACCGGCCACCGGCTCCTTGATCGGCACGCCGGCATCCATCAACGCCAGCGTGCTGCCGCAGACCGAACCCATCGACGTCGAGCCATTGGACGACAACACCTCGCTGACGATTCGGATCGTGTAGGGGAACTCCTCCTCCGGAGGGATAACCGGCAGAATAGAGCGCTCGACCAGAGCGCCGTGGCCAACTTCGCGGCGTCCGGGGGCGCCCAGGCGCTTGATCTCGCCCGTGCTGAACGGCGGGAAGTTGTACTGGTGCATGAAGCGCTTGTATTCTTCCGGGCTGATGTCGTCGATCATCTGCCGGTCGCCTGGGGCGCCCAGCGTCAGCACGCTGAGCACCTGCGTCTGCCCGCGGGTGAACAGGCCACTGCCGTGCGTGCGCGGCAGGATGCCGGCGTCGCACCAGACCGGCCGGATCTCCGTCAGGGTGCGGCCGTCAACCCGCGCTTGCCGCTCCAGGATGGCGTTGCGCACGACGGCCTTCTCGGTGTCGCCAAAGATCGAGTCCAGCTCCTTGTTGGTCAGCTCGCCGGCCTCGACACGCCCCGCATAGGTCTCTCGCAGCAGCCGGCCGACATCGGCCGTGGCCGACTCGCGGCCGGCCTTATCCGCGTTGAACATGGCCTCTTCCAGCCGGGGGTAGAGCCATTCGCGGACTTCCTGCTTGAGCGCCTCGTTGACGGCCGGCGGCACGAACTCGCGCTTGGGCTTGCCGGCCAAACGTACCAGCTCGTGCTGCGCCTCGATAGACGCCTGCAGCTGCTGGTGGCCCCACTGGACCGCACGCAGCATCACGTCCTCGGGCAGCTCGTTGGCGCCGGCCTCGACCATCATGACCGCATCGTTGGTGCCGGCAATGGCTAGATCGAGCCGGCTCTCCTTGAGCTGCTCGAAGGTTGGATTGACGACGAAGTCGCCGTCGATGTAGCCCACGCGGACGGCGCCAATCGGACCGGACCACGGAATGTCCGAGATGGACAGCGCGGCCGACGCGCCGTTCATGGCCAGGATGTCGGGATCGTTCTCCTGGTCGGCCGAGAGGACGGTGATGATGACCTGGACCTCGTTCTTGTAGCCCTTGGGAAACAGCGGCCGGATGGGCCGGTCGGTCAGCCGGCAGGTCAGGATGGCCGATTGGCTGGCGCGGCCCTCCCGCTTAATAAAACCGCCGGGGATCTTCCCGGCGGCGTACATGCGTTCCTCGTAGTCGACGGTGAGAGGGAAGAAGTCCACTCCCTCCCTGGGGTGATCTGAGCCGACCACCGTCGCCAGCACCACCGATCCGCCGTAGCGGACCAGCACTGCCCCATCGGCCAAGCCGGCCAGCCGGCCGGTCTCGAATTCCATTTCCTGCGCGCCAATCCTGGCGGACACGCGTTGCGTCGTCATCGAAGACGTGATCTCCTATCTAGTGCGGGAGGAAAGGCGGGGAGAGCGTTACTTCCTGAGACCCAGGCTCGCGATCAGCTTCTGGTAGCGGTCGGCGCTTTTGCGGCTGATATAGGCCAGCAGCCGTCGGCGGCGGCCCACCATCTTGAGCAGCCCACGGCGGGAATGATGGTCGTGGATGTTCTTCTTCAGGTGCTCGTTGAGATGGTTGATGCGCGCCGTGAGCACCGCTATCTGCACTTCGGAGGAGCCGGTATCCCGTTCGTGTGTTTTGTACTTCTGCACGATTTCCGGCTTAGCTACTGGGGGCAAGTCCTCTCCTTAGTCGTTCTCTTGCACTTCTCTTTTCTTTACAAACGGTAACTATACCCACTTCCTTGCTGCTTCCCCACGAACGTCCTCTCGGACGCGCTGCTCGCCGGGCGCCATCGAGGCTTTCCGCTGCTCCATGTCCTGGCCCAGCGTGAGGAGCCACTGCTGCTCGCACGCCTCCCGTACTTTGGGGAACATCTCGGTCTCTTCCGCTTTGACGTGGTGCTCGACAGCCTGCTTGAGCTCCATCATGCGCGTTCTGAGCTGAGCATCGCCGGCTTGCATGCCCTGGACGGTCGAGCACAGCTCCTTCACTTTGCCGTGCTCCTGCAGGCTCGCGTCCACTAGGTCGCCCAGCCCGGCGACCGTCCGCACCTGCGGGTAGAAACACTGCTCCTCCAGTGTTGCGTGCGTGTTCAGCTCGGTGCAGACTTGCCGGCAGTACTGCTGCTGCTCCTCGATGCCCTTGGCCCCCATGTAGGCCTGGAACATCTTCTCCACCGTGCGGTGGTCTTGCTTCAGCAGGTTGATGGCGTCCATTTGCGCGCTCCTTTTGAGGTGCTGTCGGGGAGCGCGCAAAACCTAGGCCACGAAGTGCGTCCCGACCGGCTGGGCGAAGATGAGTGAGTACGCGTCGGCGGGGATCGCCTGGTCGCGTAGCCCCGCGAACAGATCTGTTTCCTTATCGGGCGCATCCACCAGGCATCGGACGCGGACGAACGTCTCGTGGCTGTAGAACTCGCGCATGATGTCGTCGGGCATCTTCCACCAGCGGCTGCCGTAGGTCTGACTGCGGTGGCACTTCAGGGCTTCCCGCTTCAGGTGGACGTACTTGGAGATGTCGATGCACGTGGTGATTTCCGAATCGGGCACGCCGAAGCGGTCGTAGTTGCGCCGGCCCGGCGCCAGCTCCTCGAGGCCGCGCTCCTTCAGGGCTTCGTGGGCCGCCTGGTAGCGCTCGCGCGAGTGGGCGATGTGATACAGCTTCTTCGGCTGCCAGGGCTCCTCGCCGTCGTCCCAGGCGAAATCCGGATCGCCGGCCAGCTCGAAGGCAGCGTGCGTCACGCGGTTGCACATGATGTGGTCGGGGTGGCCGTAGCCGCCGTTGTCGTTATAGGTGACGAGTATCTGCGGCCGCAGCTTGCGAATGTTCAGCACCAGCCGGCGAGCGGCCTCCTCGAGATCGGCGTTGCAGAACGCGTCTGCGTGCTGGTTGGATAGAGTGCCGGCCATGCCTGAGTCGCGGTAGCCGAGGAAGTTCACGAACCCGATCTTTAGGACGGCGGCCGCCTCCTTCAGCTCTTTCTCGGCGCGGATCGTGCCCAGCGTCTGCCATGGGGCGATGTTGAGATAGGGATCGCGGACCTCGCCTTCCTCGCCCTTGGTGCCGACGATCAGCGAGGTCAGGACGTTCTCGTCGGCATATTTGGCGAGTGTGCCGCCCGTGCTGCTGGACTCGTCGTCCGGGTGGGCGTGCACGCACATCAGCGAAAGAACTTCGGGCATGCAGCAAACAGTATATGGGCGGGTTGGAGGTGAAGAGGTAAAGCCTTGCTAGAGCTGGATGCCCAGCCGCTCGCGTACCTGCGCGGGCGTCAGCGCAGCGTTGATAATCGACTGGGCCAGCTCTAACAAGGGAAAGCTCTCGGCCTCGGGGTCGCGCGCCGACTGCACGATGTCGCGCAGGAAGGTGAGCTTGAGCATGTTGAGCTCGGGCGCTGTGGCTTCAGGCATTGGACTCACCTTACGGCTCGTTCGCCTGGCGCTGAACTGGGGCAGTTGCTGATTTCGTCATGTGAAGTCCCTTACTCGAAGGGGCATCCTTCACCCTGGCCGCCGTGACGCGGCACGCTCCCAGCGCTCCTCCATTATACGGGAAAGCTCTGAACATGCAAGCGTCACGTCAGGCGCGCCCACGGCCGCGCTGATGACACACGCCATGTCCGCGCCAGCCTCCACGACCTGCGCGACGTTAGCCGCGGTGATGCCGCCGATCGCCGCCACCGGCAGCCGGACCGCCTCGCGGACGCGCCGGATCGGCTCGACTCCGACCGGCACCGCGCCCGACTTCGTGGAAGTGGGAAAGATGCTGCCGACGGCCACGTAGCTGACGCCCAGCTGCTCCGCCTGCTGAGCGGCTTCGACTGAAGCCTTGATAGACCAGCCGACGATGGCTCTTGGCCCCAGGATCGCGCGCGCTTCGTCGGGCGGCGTGTCGGTCGGTCCGACATGCACGCCGTCGGCGCCGGCTTGCAGGGCCACTTCGGGATCGTCGTTCACGATGAACAGTGCGCCGGCATCGTGGCACATGCGCGCCAGACGCATACCGAGCTCGGCCAGCTCCGCCCGCGGAGCGTCCTTGTCCCGCAGCTGAATGACGCGCGCGTTGCCCCGCAGGGCCGCGGCGACGACCTCCTCGTGGCTTCGTCCGCGTGCCAGCTGGCGGTCGGTGATGATATACAGGCCGCGCAGCTCCATTGGGCGCAGTATAGGCTTCGCAGCTCAGCCTCTAGCGCCGGCGCGGAGCGTCAGCCGGCCTGTAAAATGGCCAGGCAGGTCACGGAAAGGAGGGCAGCCTGAGCAGGCCAAAGACGGCAGCCATGGCCGGTGGCTTGGCACTGCTCTTCCCGGGCCACGCCGCCGCGGCCTCCTTCTGGCAGGTCAGCCCGCGGAGCCCTGAGGCGGCGTCGATCGCCTTCCTCTTCTGGCTGGTGATGGCTGTCGCTGCCCTGTTCCTGTTCGGGGTGCTGGGTTCGCTGGTCTACATCGTTATCCGCTTCCGCGCGCGGCCCGGCCAGCCGGATCCACCGCCCAACTATGGCAGCCTGCGGCTAGAGGTCTGGTGGACGCTGATCCCCTTCGGACTGCTGGTCGTGGTCTTCGGCTTCATGGTGCGCGAGATGAACAAAGAGATCGCCCCCCGGCCGAACGCCCTGGAAGTGACGGTCGTCGGCCGACAGTGGTGGTGGGAGTACCGCTACCCGGGCGGCGCGGTCGCCGCCAATGAGCTGCATATCCCGGCCGGCCGGCAGATCCGGTTGAACCTGCAGTCGGGCGATGTGATCCACAACTTCTGGGTGCCCGAGCTGGCCGGCAAGGAGCAGACCATTCCCGGCACGACGAACGTCTGGACCTTCAGCGCCGAGCGGCCGGGGACGTATGTAGGCGCTTGTTCCGAGTACTGCGGCGGGCAGCATGGCTGGATGCGCCTCTCCGTAATCGCACAGGAGCCGCCAGAGTTCGATCGCTGGCTGGCCGCTCAGCGGGAGCCTCCGGCCTCAGGCGTCCTGTCGGCCCATGCGTCCGCGCTGGCGCTGTACGCGGCCAACGCCTGCGGCGGCTGCCACACTCTGGCCGGCGTGTCGCAGGGCAAGGCGGGACCGGATCTGACTCATGTCGGCGGGCGCTCCACGCTCGGAGCCGGCGTGCTGCGCAACACGCCGGAGAACATGGCGCGCTGGCTGAAGGACCCTCAGGCGGTGAAGCCAGGCGCGCTCATGCCCAACTTTCGCCTCTCAGATGAGCAGGCCCGCCAGATGGCGGCTCTGCTCATGGATCTGAAATGAGCGCGGTTGCGCTGCCCAGCCCCGAGCTCGCGTGGCCCAGGGGCTTGCTGGCTTGGATCATGACCGTTGATCACAAGCGCATCGGCATCATGTACATCGCCACCTCGATTTTCTTCTTCGCCGTGGGCGGCATCGAGTCCATCCTGATGCGCTCGCAGCTGGCCCTGCCGCAGAACGACTTTCTCGGGCCGCAGGCATACAACCAGGCTTTCACGCTGCACGGCGTGACCATGATCTTCTTCGTCGTGATGCCGTGGCTGTTCGGCTTCGCGAACTTCCTGCTGCCGCTGATGATCGGCGCTCGGGACGTCGCCTATCCCCGACTGAATGCCTTCAGCTACTGGGTGCTGCCGGCCTCGGGCGTGTTCCTCTACTACAGCCTGCTGGGCGGCGGCGCCCCGGATGCCGGCTGGTACGCCTACGCTCCGCTGACCGAGCGTGCCTACGCCAGCAGCAACGGGCTGAGCTACTACGCCCTGGCGCTCATCCTGAGCGGCATGGGCACCATTGCCACCTCCATCAACTTCCTGGTCACGGTCATCTATCACCGCGCGCCGGGCATGACCTGGCGGCGGCTGCCCGTCTTCGTCTGGATGATGGTCGTCACGTCTGTGCTGTCCATCTTTGCGCTGCCGTCGCTAACCGGCAACCTGGTGATGCTGCTCATCGACCGCGGCTTCGGCGGGCACTTCTTCGATCCGGCCGGCGGCGGCCTGCCCGTCATGTGGCAGCACATCTTCTGGGTGTTCGGCCATCCGGAGGTCTACATCATGGCCCTGCCGGCATTCGGCTTCATTTCGGAGATCGTGCCGGTGTTCTCGCGCAAGCCCATCTTCGGCTACAGCTTCGTGGTCGCCTCAGGCGTCGCCATTGGCTTCCTCAGCTTCGGCGTATGGGCGCACCACATGTTCACGGCCGGCATGCCGCCAATCGCCGATCTGGTCTTTTCGGCCTCGAGCATGGCCATCGCCATCCCGACCGGGGTGAAGATCTTCACCTGGCTGGGGACGCTCTACGGCGGCGCTATCCGTTTCCATGCGCCGATGCTGTTCGCGCTGGCGTTCATCGCCATGTTCCTACTCGGCGGCCTCAGCGGCGTGACCCTCGCCGTCGTGCCGATCGACTGGCAGGTCAACGGCAGCTACTACCTCGTGGCCCACTTCCATTACGTCCTGTTCGGCGGCACGGCGTTCGCCATCTTCGCCGCCTTCTACTACTGGTTCCCCAAGATGAGCGGCCGGATGATGTCCGAGCGACTGGGCAAGCTCCATTTCTGGACCATGTTCGTGGGGTTCAACCTGACCTTCTTTCCCATGCACCTCCTGGGCATGCAGGGAATGCCGCGCCGCGTCTACACCTATCCGGCCGGCCTGGGTTGGGAACCCTCGAACCTGCTCGCGACGGCCGGCTCGTACATCATGTTCTTCTCCGTGGCGGTGTTCCTGATGAACCTGCTGCAGTCGATCCGCGCCGGCCGCCCCGCGGGCGACAACCCCTGGGACGCGTGGACGCTCGAGTGGTCCACGCCCTCACCGCCGCCGGACTACAACTTCGCCGTCATCCCAACGGTCACCAGCCGGCGGCCGCTGTGGGATCTCGCCCACCCCGAAGACCCCGATTGGCGGCACGAGCATGAGCTCTAGCGCCGTGGCGGCGCACGCCGCCTACCGTATCGGTCCCCGAAAGGCCGGCATCCTCATGTTCATCGCCTCGGAGTCGATGGTCTTCCTGGCGGTCATCGCGATGTACGTCACGGGCCAGCTGGCGTCGCCAGGCCACCCCAATCCGCAAGAGACGTTGAGCGCCGGACGGATGGTGCCCTTCTCCATCGCCCTATGGCTCAGCAGCGGTACGATCGCGCTGTGCTCCGTCCGCCTGGGGCGGGGCGATCAGCGAGGCATGCGGCTGTGGCTGGGCGCCACGATCCTGCTTGGCGCCGTCTTCCTGACCGGCGAGCTGGTCGAGTGGCTAGACCTGTTCCGGGAGCAGATTACGGCGGCCAGCAACGTCTGGTCGAGCGCGTTCTTCACTCTAACCGGCATTCATGGCCTGCACGTCGTCGTCGGCCTGCTGATGATGCTGGCCCTGATTGGGGCGTCATACCGCGTGCCGATCCCGCACAGCGGCGAATCGAGCCTGGAGATCGTCAGCCTGTACTGGCATTTCGTGGACGCCATGTGGATCCTGATCTACGGCGTCGTGTACTTCTGGTCGGCGTTCCTGCGAGGCTGATGTTGGAAGAACAGCTGCCCAAACCGACGATCTGGCCCGCCGCACTGGCGGTCGGCCTCGTAAGCGCAGCCTTCGGCACGGTGACCGTCGGCATCTTCTTCTACGCCGGCGTGATCCTGACCGCGTTGGCCGTCGTAGGCTGGATGCGGGATCTCATCGCCGAGAGCGGCGAGTAATGCCCAAGAGCTTCATCCGCCTCGAGGGTTTGGGTGAGCCCCGCTCTCGCCGGCGCTTCCTGGCCAACGTCACTTTTGGGCTGAGCGGCCTCATCGGGGCTGCGCTCGGCGTGCCACTGATCGGTTATATCTTCGGCCCGCTTATCAAGCCCTCGCCCAACGCCTGGGTGGCCGTCGGCAGCCTGTCCGACTTTCCCCTGGGCCAGACCAAGCTCACCAAGCTGCCCGATCCATCGAGCCTGCCGTGGGCCGGCCAGACCGCCGACACGGCGGTCTGGGTGCGCCGCACCGGACAGCAGACGTTCGATGTGTTCTCCGTCAACTGCACGCATCTGGGCTGCCCGGTGAACTGGCTGGCGGATGCCAACCTGTTCGAGTGCCCCTGCCATGGCGGGATCTACTACGCCAATGGCCAGGTGGCCGCGGGTCCGCCGCCGCGGGCGCTGTTTCAGCACGATGTGCGAGTGGTCGGGGATCAGGTGCAGGTGCTTACCTCGCCGCTGCCCACGGCCGGTCTCTAATGGCCACCAGGCCGGTTTCCGGCCGCTCGCCCAAGAGCCTATGGCTGCGCGTCGGCGGCTGGTTCGAGGCCCGCAGCCACATCTATGAGGGCCTGCTGCCGATCGTCCAGCATCCGGTGCCCAAGACCGGGAAAGTAGGCTGGTGGTACGTCTTCGGCAGCGCCACGCTGACCGCCTTCATCATCCAGGTCATCACCGGCGTGGCCCTGGCCATGACCTACTCGGCCGCGCCCAGCGTGGCCTACGACACCCTGCAATTCATCACCAGCGGCGCGCCGTTCGGCCATCTGCTGCGCGGCATGCACTACTTCGGCGCAAGCGCGATGGTGGTGCTCATCACCATCCACGTGCTGCGCATCTTCCTGATGGGCTCGTACAAGTTCCCGCGCGAGTTCAACTGGCTGACCGGCGCATTCCTGCTGGTGCTGACCGCCGCGATTGCCTTCACCGGCCAGCTGCTGCGCTGGGATCAGGACGGCTACTGGAGTGTCGTGGTCATGGCCGAGCAGGCCGGCAAGACGCCGCTCATCGGCCAAGCCATCGCGCAGCTCGTGGTGGCCGGCTCGACCGTGGGCGGGGCCACCCTCACGCGCTTCTTCGGAATCCACGTCTTCCTGCTGCCTGCCCTGATTGGCGGCTTCGTCCTGGTTCACCTGTGGCTGGTGGTGTTCGACGGCATTTCCGAGCCGCCGCAGCCTGGCGTGACCGTTGACCCCAGCACTTACAAACAGCGCTACCACGAGCTGCTCGAACGCGAGGGTGTGCCGTTCTTCCCCGACGCTGCCTGGCGCGACGCGGCCTTCGCGGCCGTCGTGGTGGGCGTGATCATGCTTCTGGCCGCGGTAGTCGGCGCGCCCGAGCTGGGCAAGCCCGCCGACCCCACGCTGGTCAACGCCAACCCGCGCCCGGACTGGTACTTCCTGTGGTATTTCGCCGTGCTGTCGCTGATCCCGCCGGTGCTCGAAGACTGGGTGATCCTGTCGGTGCCGGTGCTGCTCGGCGTGCTCGTGATCATGGTCCCGTTCGTCTCTAATCGTGGAGAGCGCCATCCCAGCCGCCGGCCGCTCGCGGTGTTCCTCGTGGGCGGCATGCTGATCAGCCTGGCCGTCCTGACCATCGAGGGCTACCAGGCCCACTGGTCGCCGGATATCCAGGCTGCGCAAAACGCGCCCATCCCTGATCAGGTCCTCCAGCGGGCGCAGGCCGCCGGGGCTCGGCCGGGCGCTCAAGTATTCGAGAACAAGGGCTGCCACACCTGCCACGCCGTCGCCGGGACCGGCGGCCAGAAGGGGCCCGATCTGACCACCGTCGGCAGCCGTCTGAACCGGGAAGAGCTCATTATTCGCGTTCTCAACGGCGGCAACAACATGCCGGCTTTCGCCGGCAACATGTCCGACCAGGAGCTGCAGCAGCTCGTGGCTTTCCTGGAGACGCTTAAGCGCTAGGCGAGGATATCGATGATGCGGCCCAGCTTGGGCCGCAGGACTGAATGGTAGGTCTGGAAGATGAGCCGCGCGATCCAGCTGAGCGGGCCGCTTCCCGGTGGGAAGCGGGTGAGCAGCGCGGCTTCGTAATCATTGCCGGCCGGCGCGCCTTCGAGGAGGTCCGCATCGTCCGTGGCCCGGTCATAGGAGTCCTTGCGGCGGCGGGCAAGCTTGGTGTTGTCGCGGCTGGGGGGGAGATAGGGGGCTCCAGGCTGAACTGGACCAATCGATGCCATTCCGCCGCGCTACCTCGGGGGGCAGTATAGCCGTTACAGCGGGCGTGCCGTAACTTCCTAGCCCGCCTGGACGTTATGGCAGCAGGAACAGTTCAGGGTGGCACTTCAGAAGCGCATCAGGCGCCCTCGCGGACCGCGGCCGGTCTTCATCGACAACGACATGATCGACTGGTTTCTGGCCGACCCGCTGGCTGCCGCCGAGTTCCTGCGCGAGTACCGCGTCCAGGTCCTCGAGGACGGAAGCCGGACCGACCAGGCGGTTTCGGTGATGGTTCTGACGCGGGACTCGGTCCCCGGCCTGGGACTTGCCTGCTAAGCCCTCAACCCGGTATAGTTCGTAGCCGCACGGCGCATTCGTCTAGCGGCCTAGGACACCGCCCTCTCAAGGCGGAGATCACCGGTTCGAATCCGGTATGCGCTACGAGAGATCCGGTGTCTGCGAGCACGACAATCCGCTAGTTGGGGCCGGATACCAGGTGCGCGGCGGCCAGATGCAGACTGTCCAAGGAGCCCAGTTTGAGCGCCACCGCCAGGGCGGCGGCTTGCCGCCATGGCCCTTGCCGCTTGCCACAGCCGCTGATCCCGGGTCGCCAGGCGAAATCGCGGTCGCTGAACGTCCTGCCGGTGACAGCGCCCTGCTCTGCCATGGGCCGGGTTCGCTTCCGTCAATTCCCTGAGGGCGCGCCGGCGAGGCAAGATCCGCAGTTGGAAGGAGCGAGCCGCTCGACCTCATCTTGACTGGGTGAGGCTGCCTCGGCTCGAGCGTCACCTGAGCGCGCATGGCGCCAGGAGTTGATGAGTCCCGGCCAGTGCTAACGATTCGGACTGCAAGGCGCTCGGCGTATAGTGAAGGAGGAATGCGCATCCCGCTGCGGCAGACGCTGGCCATGGCGGCCTACATCGCCAAGCAGAAGATGAAGGGCAACAAGCGCTTCCCGCTCGTGCTCGAGCTGGAGCCGCTGTACCAGTGCAACCTGGAATGCGCCGGCTGCGGCAAGATCCAGCACCCCACCGACATTCTGCGCAAGCGGCTGAGCGTGCAGCAGTGCATTGAGGCGGTCGAGGAGTGCGGCGCGCCGGTGGTGTCCATCGCCGGCGGTGAGCCGCTGGTCCACGAGGAGATCGACAAGATCGTCGAGGCGCTCGTGGCGCGCAAGAAGTTCGTGTATCTGTGCACCAACGCGCTGCTGATGCGCCGCAAGCTCGACCGGTTCAAGCCCTCTCCGTACTTCACCTGGATGGTCCACGTCGACGGTCTGCGGCAGCGCCACGATGAGGTCGTCTGCCGCGAGGGCACGTTCGACAAGGCCGTCGAGGCCATCAAAGAGGCCAAGCGGCGTGGCTTTCGCGTGGGCACCAACACGACGTTCTTCGAGCCCGACGATGCGCCTGATATACGCGCCGTCCTCGATTACCTGAACGACGAGCTGGGCGTGGACCTGATGGAGATCTCACCAGGCTACGCCTACGAGAAGGCGCCCGACCAGGAGCACTTCCTGGGCGTGGAGAGCACCCGGCGCATCTTCCGGGAGGCTTTCGCCGGCGGGAAGCGCAAGAAGTGGCGCCTCAACCACTCGCCCCTGTACCTCGACTTCCTCGAGGGCAACGTCGATTTCGAATGCACTCCGTGGGGCATTCCCTCGTACTCGATCTTCGGCTGGCAGCGCCCCTGCTACCTCATGTCGGATGCGCCTTACGCCAAGACCTACCGTGAACTGGTCGACGAGACTGACTGGTCGCGCTATGGCCGCGGCCGCCACCCCAAGTGCGCCAACTGCATGGCGCACTGCGGGTACGAGCCCAGCGCCGTGCTGGCCACGACGCAGTCCGTCCGCGAGTCGGCTCGCGCCGCTCTGAGCGCCCTGGCCGGTTAGGTCTCGACCCGGTAGTGGGCGACCGCCTCTTCGTCCCAGGTCAGGCCGTTGCCCGGGCGGTCGGGCCCCTGCAGGCGGCCGTCTTTTACTAGGGGCGGCTCCCGCAGGATCGGCACGGCCCAATCCACGTACTCCAACCAGTGGGCTGTGGGCGTGGCTGCCAGGAGGTGCGCGCTGATCTCGGGATAGAGATGCGAGGACATCTCGATGCCCGCCGCCGCCGCCAGCCCGGCCGCCCGCTGCCAACCGCTGACGCCGCCGATGCGTTCGACGTCGGGCATGACGTAGTCGCAGGCCCCAGCGGAGAGGGCCGCCGCCATGGCCTGTGGACCGGAGAAGTTCTCGCCGATCTGGATCGGGCAGGCAACCTCACCGGCGACCTGGGCGCAGCCGGCGTAGTCGTCGTGGCGGATCGGCTCCTCGATCCAGTAAACGCCCTCGCCGTCGAGCGCCCGGCCACGCCGAACAGCCTCCGCCCGGGTCAGCGCCTGGTTGTAGTCGACCATCAGCGCGATGTCATCCGGTAGACGTTCGCGCACGGCGCGAACGGCCGCCAGGTCCCCCGCGAGCGTGGCATAGCCCAGCCGTAGCTTGATGGCGCGGAAGCCGCCCTCGACCAGCTCGATGGCCTCGTCGGCCAGCGCCTCGGGCGGCCCTAGGCCGAGGCCGTTGCTGTTGTAGACCGGGATCGGCCTGGGCGCGGCGCCGAGTATGGCCGCCAGCGGCAGCCCGGAGGCGATGGCCAGCGCGTCCCACAGCGCCACGTCGACCGCCGCCAGGGCCATACGAACGATGCCCTGCACGCCCACGAGGGCGTAGCGGCGGGCCAGCCTGGCGCCGATCTCCTGTGGCGCGAGCGGCTCGCCCTGGATCGCCTCTGCCACCTCGGCCAGGACACGGGCCATAGCCGGAGCGGCCGAGGGGACGTAGCAGAACTGGTACATCCGCCCGGTGACGCCTTCTTCGGTCACCAGGTCGACCAGCAGCAGCGGCGCAGTCCGAACCGTCGCCGCGCTGGTGCCCAGCGGGTGTCGCATTGGCACTGCGACGGCAGTCGAGCGGAGGCCCCGGATGGTCAGCATTCAGGCGGAAGCGCGGCCGCCGGCGTGCGGCGACAGGATGCCCGCCACCGCCCGATTGGCCGGCGTGGGGATTCCGGTTCTCTCCCCCAGCTCGACCACGCCGCCGCTCAGCCAGGCCACCTCGAGCCGGTTGCCGCGCTCCAGGTCATGGTGCATGGACGAGGTCATGTCGGCTGGGAGGCCATCGCAGAACGCCAGCCGCTGGTCCGCGTAATCCGGCGGCAGGTTCACTCCCTGGGCGCGCCCAACTGCCGCCGCCTCGCGCATGACGTCCAGCAGCAAAGCCCGGCTCTGAGGGTTCTCGCGAATGGCGCCGATGGGCAGCCGCACGGTCGTGGTGGTGGCTGAGAGGCCGACCAGGAACACGAACTTGTCCCATATCTCGCGCCGGATGTCGGCGCTCAGCTCAGCGTCGATGCCGGCTTTCAGGCAGGCGTCCAGCAGCGCCTGGCCGCGCACTGAGCGTGAGCCGTCGTACTCGCCGAAGAGCAGCCGCTGCATGGTCCCGGTGTGCTTGATGATGCCCGGGCGGTCGATCGCGGTCGCGATGTAGGCCACTCCACCCATGAGGGGCTCCTGGCCGAACTCGCGTCGCAGCAGCTCGTCCTTCTGCACACCGTTCTGGAACGAGATGACCGTCGTTTGAGGCCCGACAATGGGAGCGATCTGCTTGGCGGCGGCCTCGCTGTCCCACAGCTTGACACAGAAGAAGACGAAGTCCGGTGGCTCCAGCTCGGCCGGATTGTCCGTAACCCTGGGTTGCGGCAGACGGAGGTCGCCGAGCCGACTCTCGACGCTGAGGCCGTTCCGCCGAATAGCTTCCAGGTGGGCGCCGCGGGCGATGAACGCCACATCACAGCCGGAGGCCGCCAGCCGCGCGCCGAAGTATCCGCCCAGTCCGCCGGAGCCCATGATGGCGATGCGCATCGTCAGATCATTGTCAGGCCACCGTTGACGCTCAGCGTCTGGCCCGTAATGAAGCCGGCGTCGTCGGAAGCGAAGAAGGCCACCGCGGCGGCGATCTCGTCCGGCTGGGCCAGGCGGCGCAGCGGGGTGGCGCGGACCATCGCCTCCAGAATGCGCTCGCTCCCTGCGGCGGAGAACGCCTGCAGGAAGGGCGTCTCGGTTGGCCCCGGAGCCACGCAGTTGACCAGGATGTTGTAGCGGGCGACCTCGCGGGCGAGCGCTTTGGCGAAGGCGATGATCCCGCCCTTGGCGGCTGAGTAGACGACCTCGCCCGAGCTGCCGACCCGCCCGGCGTCGGACGCCACGCAGACAATCCGGCCCTGCTGCCGTTCGATCATGCCCGGCAGGACCGCGTGGGCGCAGGCGATGTTGCCCTTGAGATTCACGGTGAGGATCTTGTCCCAGTCATCCTCGGTACTGTCGGTGAACCGGCCGATGCGGTCCCAGCCAGCGTTGTTGACCAGCAGGTGCACTGGGCCGAGCTCACGCTCGACGGTGGCGACCATATCGCGGACCGAGGACGTCGAGCCGACGTCCACCTCCACTGGGAAGCCGCCGGTCTGCCTGGCCGCCTGAACATCGATATCCCCGGCGGCCACCCGTGCGCCGGCGCCAGCCAGCCGCTCGACCACGGCGCGTCCGATGCCGCCTCCGGCCCCCGTGACAACGGCCACCTTGCCGTCCAAACCACTCATCGGCACGACGCGGCTGCTGGGGTTCGCGCGCTCATCCCTCCCGAAGTATCCCCGTTCGGTCGACCACCTCCCGCAGAACATGCATTTCCTGGCTCGAGGGCGGCGGCGTCTCCGGCCAGGGTGGCGGCTGAGGCAGCTCGAAGCCGGTATTCTCGATCACCTGCTCGGCGTCCACGCCCGGGTGCACGGAGCGAACCGTCAGCTCCCTGGTGTCGGGGGTGAAGCCCAAAGCCGCAAGGGGAGTAATGCAGAACACCGGCCCTTCTGTGGCGATGCCCTGTTCGCGCCGGCTGGCGCCGCCTTCCAGATGGCCGGGTGCGGTCAGGTACTCGACGCGCTCCACGAACGTGCGGCGGTTGTGGGCCATGGAGTACAGGCAGATGCGCTTGGCCACCACCGCGAACGAGATGTTGGCCAGCCCTGGCCCGCGAAAGTTCCCGACCCGCGTCAGGTTGATGTTGCCGTGGCGGTCGATCTGCACGCCCCCGTAGAACATCACGTCCAGGCGACCGTTCTCGGACAGCTCGAACAGGTCGTAGCCGCTGCCGATCGCCTCGGCTCCCTCGATCCAGCGGCCGTCCGACGCCGACCGGTACAGCCGGCCTGGCGCCGGGTTCACCACCCCCGACGGCAGGATGAGCGTCAGGTTGGGCGCGTGCAGCTGCTGGGCCAGAAGGCAGGCCGCCACCGGGACGTCGGACGTGGCGCCCGTCATGGCCAGGTCGCCGTCGCGGAGCTCGCGCGCCAGCGCCACCACCATCAGCTCCTTGGTGGTGTACGCCGTCACGCGGCCTCCCGCGGCGGCTCGACCAGCCGCAGATAGTCCTCATGTGAGCGGCAGCCGTATACGTACTTCCGGAGGTAGGCTGCGTAGGTTTCGGGCCGCTGCGAAGCGGCGACGTACTCGCGGAAATGGGCTTCGTCGTGCGGGTATCTGCCCTGGCTCGAGCAGGGGTGCGCCCCGAACGGCGCCTCGACCACGGCCTCCACCAGGTAGCCCGGAATGGTGGTGCGGTGCGGATCGCTGCGGATGTCGCCATTCGAAATCAGCCGGTCCACAGTCACGATCACCTGGCCGGCCGTCTTGGCCAGCAGCGGGTCGGCGAACGGCGTGCCCAGGCAGCGCACGTTCCCGTACTCGTCGGCCTCCTGGGCGTGCAAGATGGCCACCTCCGGCCTGAGCGCCGGCGCGGCCACCATCCCCTCGCCGGCGCGTTGGATCAGCGGCGACGTTCGAAGGTGTTCGGTCGCTTTGAGCGAGGTGATGGCGTGAGAGGGCAGGCCCTCAACTGTGGCCATGAAGCCGCCCAGGAGCGTCGCCTCGTCGCACTCATGCAGCCGGATCAGCCCCCGCTCGACGGCGCCCCGGAAGTTCGGCGCCAGGCCCAGATGCTCGAACGAAACGTGGGCCAGGTAGGCGTCCTTGACCGCCCCCGCGCCGATCAGTAGGTCGGAGTCGAAGCTGGACGGCGGGGGCGCGATCAGCGTCAGCTCGCGCACCCCACGGCGGATGAGCTCGCGTAGCGCGGCCATCGGCTTGTTGTGGAACCATAAGCCGCCCACGGCCAGCGTGCAGCCGTCCTGCACCGGAGCGAGCGCCTCCACCATCGACCGGAGCTTGCTCGCGCGCGTCGCCATCAGGCCAGCCGAGGCAGGACGTCGCTGATGAGCCGCTCGAGCTGGCCTTGCTCATCGCGCGAGCACAGCCGAAGGGTAATGCGCTGAATGCCCGAGCCTTCCCAGCGGCGCAGGAGCTCGACGCACTCCCCGGGCGTGCCGAATGTCGACCAGGCCTCGATCTGGCCGCGGCCGTAATCGGCGTTGTAATACAGGTCCAAGAAGCCTTTGGTCTCCTCGAACGCGCTCTCGCGGTCGCGGCCAACGGTGATGTTGTGGTACAGGCAGTTGCCCATCGCCACGGGGTCGCGGCCCGCCACGCGAGCGTAGCCCACGATCGTCTCCCAGCGGCGAGCAAACTCTGCCGGCGGGATGCTGTGTGTCATCCACCCGTCGGCCATCTGCGCCACCCGTCGGAGCGCCCGATCCAGGTTCTCCGGCGACATCCCGGATGGGTTGCTGGCCAGCCAGATCGGTGCAGGCTGCTGCACCGGCTTCGGCTTGAGCGTGACGTCCTCGAACTGGAAGAACCGGCCATTATGGCTGACGCGGTCCTCGGTCCACAGCCGCCGCAGGATGCTGACGTGCTCGAGCAGCCGCTGGAAGCGCTCCTCGGCCGGAATGCCCATGGCCCGGTACTCGCCGGCCATACTGCCGGCCCGCCCGCCGCTGCAGGCCACCATGATCGCGCGCCCTCCGGACAGCTGGTCGAGGCTGGCCCACTCGTAGGCCAGGACCAGGGGGTTCCGTAGCGGGAAGCTGCCCATGCAGGCCGGCCCGAGCTTGACGTGGGACGTCCGGGCGGCGATGGCCGCCAGCAGCGTCACGGCGTCCAGCCGGGGCTGGGCGAAGAGCGAGTCGCCGGCCCATACGCTGTCGAACAGGCCGCTCTCTTCGGCGCGGCAGGCCATCGTCAGCAGGTCGGCCGGCGTGTTCAGCCCAAGCGCCACACCGCGGTTGGAGAGCGTCAGGCCGAACTTCACCGCCGCATCTTACGGCAGCCCGGACTGCATGGCGCTCGCCACGCCCTTGTAGACCAGGTAACCGGCGGCCACGGCCAGCAGCGCCAGCACGACGCGCTCGAAGATGTGCTTCGGCACCCGGGTCTGCAGCCAGAATCCGGTGAGCTGGCCGCAAAACGTGGGCACCAGGAGGCCTAGGGCGGCCGCCACCACCGACCAGGTGTACGCGTTCAGGCTGGCCAGGGTCGCCAGCCGCACGACGCCCATCACCAGGAACGCGGTGGAGATCGCTACGGCGAAGGCGGCCGGGCTCAGCCCGAGCGCCAGCAGATACGGGCCCAGCACCGGCCCCGAAGAGCCCACCGTGCTGTTGATGACGCCCGCCGCGAGGCCCAGAACCGGAGACAACAGCCGCTCCGTCCGCTGACTGACGGCCGGCCGGAAGCCGCTGAGCGAGATGACGACGTAGATCAGCGTGAAGCTGCCGACAAGCGTCGCCAGGACGCTGTAGGACAGCCACAGTAGTAGGTACGAGCCGGCGATGGCTCCAATGAGCGCCGCCGCCAGCAGCCACACCAGACGCCGGACGGCAGGCAGCTCGTAGCGGAACTTGAACACCTGCGCGCCGGCAGCGAAGCTGGTCAGTATCGACAGCAGGATGACGGCAGGCTTAGGGCCGACCAGGATGGCCAGCGAGATGCTGCCGACCGTGCCTACACCGAAGCCCGTCAGCCCGCTGACGCCGCCGGCCACGAACATGGCCACGACCAGCGGCACGACGTGCACGAGAGCCTATTCTAGGAGGCTCTCGTGCGGTCACTGGATGACGAGCGTCACCGGGATGGTGTGCGTCGTGCCGTCCGCGCCCTTGCCGGTAACGGTCAGCGCGTACGTGCCTGGCGTCGCCCGGCGATTGGCGTTGATCGTCATGGTCGAGCTGCCGCCCGGCGTCACCGGGTTCGGGCTGAAATTGGCATTCGTCCGCTGTGGCAGCCCGCTCACGCTCAGCGTCACTGTCGACGTGTAGCCGTTCGATCCGGAGACCGAGATCGCATCGGCGGCCGAGCTGCCCGGGCTCATGGTGACCGTCGCCTTGCTGGCGCTGAGGCTGAAATCGCCGCCCACCATCAGCGAGACCGTGGTGCTGTGGGTGGTGGTCGATGCGTCGGAGCCGGTTCCGGTGATGGTGATGCTGTAGCTGCCCGCTGGAGTGCTGGCGCTGGTCGAGACCGTCATGGTCGAGCTGCCGCTCGGATTCACGCTGGTTGGGTTGAAACTGGCCGAGGCGCCCGCGGGCAGACCGCCGGCCGAAAGGCTAACCGTCGACGAGTAACCCGATTTCGCCGTCAGGCTGACCGTGTAGCTGGCGCTGCCGCCAGCCGTGACGGACTGTGAGCTTGGCGTAGCCGAGATGCTGAAGTCGGGAACGCTGACGACCAGGCTGGCTGCCGCGGTATGCGTCGTGTTGGCCGGGTCAGTCCCCGTACCGGTGATGGTCAGGTTGTACGTCCCTGGGGCCGTGCCTGACCCGACGATAATCGTCAGGTTCGATGTCGCGCCTGGGCTGGCCGGCGTCACGGGGTTCGTGCTGAAGGATGCGCCGGCTCCGCTCGGCAGCCCGCTGACAGCCAGGTTGACCGGAGAAGCGTAGCCGTTGGCGGCCGTCAGGCTGACCGTGTAGCTGGCGCTGCCGCCAGGGGTTGCGCTGGCCGATGACGGGCTCACCGACACGGAGAAGTCGGGGACTGCCTGCGGCGCCGCATACACGAAGGCGCCGGTACTGTTTGGCGTGCCCAGACCGCTGGGTCCGTCATAGCCGGGGCCGCCGTTGCACAGATACGTGCCGCAGCCGCCGTTACTGCCCGAGGTCACGTCGTTGAGTGAGCTGGCGCCGGCCGAGTACGGATACGAGGACGGATAGGTGCTGCCGCCCGGGCGTCCGCCCAGCGCATACACGGCGCCCACAATGGGCGCGCTTACGCTGGTGCCGCCGAAGATGAGCCAGCCGCTTCGACCTTGGTACATGTAGGAGTCGTAGACCCACACGCCCGTGTTGGGATCGGCCACCGCCGAGACGTCTGAAACAGTCCGCCGGGCGCAGCCGGTGTCTTTTTGCCAGCTCGGTTTGCCCTCATACGCGCTGCAGCCGCTGCCGGCTCCGCTCCACACCGTCTCAGTGGCGTTGCGGGTTCCCGTATTGGTCGCCTGGTTGAGGCTGGTGCCGCCCACAGCCGTGACGTATTGCGAGGCAGCCGGGTACTCGACACCGTAACCGGCGTCACCCGAGCTCGCCGTAATAGCCACCCCAGGGTGGCTGAAGTAGCTGCTGTCGTAGCTGGTCTCGGAGCTGAACTCACCGCCGCCGTAGCTGTTGCTGACCACGATGGCGCCCATGCGCACCGCGGTGTTCACGGCCGTGCCGAGATCGGCGAACGAATTGGAGCTGGCCTCGACGAGCAGGATGTTGCAGTTGGGGCAGATGGCGCTGACCATGTCGATATCGAGCGAGATCTCCTGCCCCCAGCCGCCGCTGGCGGCCGGCGGCGTGCTGCCGCCCGACTGATTCACTTTCTGGAAGCAGGGGAAGGGACCGGCGGCCACGGTGCAGCCATCGGTATTCGATGTGCCATGGATGGCGGGCAGGCCGAAGTACGCGCGATACGTGGCCAGGTCGGCCGCCGCGTTGGGCTGGTCGTAAGCATCCACGATGGCCACGGTCAGCCCGGCGCCTCCGCCCGATGGCGTTTGATAGGCCGACTGCAGGTACGAGGGGTCATACGCCCCGTTGTTGCCGAGCACGTCCGGGCGAGCCTTTGGCGGGCGCTTGCCCGACGCCGGACGGGAGGCGGCAGCGTCAGGGTCGGTGCGGATGCGGGCATGGCACGCAGCGGCGCCGACGGCGGGCGCGTCGCACACTCGCTGGTCGGTGTGCGCGTGCGAGCCCGCCTGGGGCGGCAGCAGGCCAGGATCATCGGCTGCCAGCGTGGTCCCCGCGCCGGCGGAGAGAGCGAAGAGGCTGAGAAGCACGGCCATAGTGGCCGCCCGCCGGAAATCGAGTAACATGCGGCAAATCCTCCAGATCTGGGTGAGTGTTCTGGAGAATGACAACGTTTGGGCCATCGCGATAGGTGATGGCCTGATCGGGCTGCGCGGCTTGACCTAACTCCGAATGCGCCTTATCCCCATACTTTCCGGGCAGTTTCGGCTACCAGCTCGAGCTTGCGTTTTTGTTCGTCGGGCGTAATCAGGTTGCCGGCGGCCACCGAAGCGAAGCCGCACTGCGGACTGATTGCCATACGTTCGAGATCGTGATATTTGGCGGCCTCGTCGATCCGCCGCCGGAGCGTGTCCTGCGACTCCAGCTGCCCCTCTTTGGTGGTGATAAGGCCCAGGACCACCGTCTTGTCCGCCGGCACGAAGCGCAGCGGCTCGAAACCGCCGGCGCGGTCGCTGTCGTATTCGAGCAGAAAGCGGTCGACAGGCATGCTGCTGAACAGCCGCTCGGCGATCGGCTCGTAGCTCCCCTCGCCGAACCAGCGGCTGCGAGAGTTGCCGCGGCAGATGTGCAGGGCGAACGTCACCTGGCTGCCGGCCGGCTGTCGCAGGCAGGCGCTGTCACCGGCGATGCACATCTCCAGCGCCTGATCCATGTTGAGGCCAGACGCTTCGATCTCGGTTCGTGTGCGCGCATCGAGCAGGCGGGCGTACTCGGGTGAGTCGAGCTGGATATAGTCGATGCCCTCGTCTGCGAGGGCCCGGACCTCGCTGCCGACGATCTCGACCAGGTCCTGGAGGAGCTCGTCGCGGCGGTAGATCCTGTCGGTGATGCCGGGGCGGTAACTCTTGATCAGGAACACCGACGGCGGTGGCATCGTCACCTTGCACGGCCCTGGGGCGTGCGCCTTCAGGAACCCCGACTCGTGGCCTGTGATGCGCTGACGCATGTGGAGCTTCTCGCCGACGACGTGGGCGGTGCTGCCCTCCACGGCGGCATTCGGCCCATGCCACTCGATGGGCAGGTGCTCGCGGATGAAGCCGTCCACCGCCTCGGCCATGTCGGACTGCCACGACCCGCGGCGGTACTCGCCGTCCGTGAACACGTCCACCCCGGCCTGCCGCTGCAACTCGAGGGCCTGGAGAATGTTCCGGTCCTCGATGCCCCGCAGGCCGTTCAGGTCGAGCCTGCCGGCGGCGTACTCTTCGCGAGCGTGCATGAGCTCCGGCGGCCGCAACAGGCTGCCGACGTGGTCGGCTCGATAGGCGAGAGGCATCAGAGCATCGATCCTAGCGCCGCCGCAGCGAACGGTCTGACGACCACGGCGCTTCGGGGGCCATGGTCAGCGCGGCCAGGCCGAGCAGGACGGCATCGTAGTTCACACGCCAGCCGGCGAAGGCGATCCACGCCTCCTCGCGGTCGGGCTTGAGCGGCAGGCCCTCACGAGCCAGGCGCTCGTAAACGTCGTAGAACTCCTCGCGGGCGACGCTGATGGCGTCGTAGGGGTGGGGGCTCGGATCGTGTGGAATATTGAAAAACGCGGCGATGCGCCGCAGGGCCACGTAGCCGGCGCGGATGCACAGCGCGGCCTCCGGCTGGCGCGGCACGTCCAGGACCGAGATGGACAGCGCGGCAGCGTCGAGCACCGCGCCAGCGGCGGTGACCCAGGAGCGGTGCGGGGTAGGAGAGCGGAAGAACGACAGCGCAGCCAGCGAGGTGTGGGTCTCGTCCACGTTGGCGAACCACACCTCCCAGTTCTCCCAGACTTCGGGCAGCCGGTCCAGGCCCTCGATGCGGAAGTAGCGGAGGAGCATCTCCACGGCGCTGGGAGGCGAGCCGGCGCGGACCTCGAGGAGGGCCACCGCCTCTTCGCGCCGCGACCAGGCCGAGTACATGGTCGGCAGGTACGAGATCAGCAGCGCCACGAGGCCCAGCCCGAAGATCGCTTCCGAGAAGCCGATCAGGGTCTGCTCGAAGTTGTTCAGGGGCGCGAAACCCAGTGTCAGCAGCGACGATCCGCTCATCCTGATCGCATCCTTCCACTCGGGCAGGCTCCAGGCCCAGAACATGCAGCTGTAGCCGGCGCCGACGATCAGCAGCCACGCAACGGGCAGCAGCAGCAGGCCGACGGGCGCGTACAGCGCCATCATGCGGTCGCGCTCGAGGTAGGTCTTAGCTTGCGAAGTGCGGAGGACGAAGAGCAGTCGTAGCAGGCGAAAGAGGGTGAAGCTCAGCCGATCCGGCACGCCTCGCGGCAGGACGAACGTCCGCACGGCGGAACTAAGCGCTATACCCACCAGCGCCACGCCCGCCAGAAAGACGACGACCCGGACGGCAATCAAACGGGCGGATCCTTCGCCTTACTCAGGATGACATGGCCGGCGGCCACGTCACGCCGGCGCGAGGGCCCTCTGCTTCTCGACGATGTCGGGCATGAGCTGCAGCACGGTGTCGATCTCCTCCTCCGTGTTGCCCTTGCCCAAAGTCATGCGAATCGCGCCGTGCGCCACCGCGGCCGAGATGCCCATAGCCGTCAGCACGTGCGACGGCTCGCTGGAAGCCGACGTGCAGGCCGATCCGGTGGAGGCGCCCACGCCGTTGAGGTCCAGCGCCAGCAAGATCTGCTCGCCCTCCACGCCCTTGAAGCAGAAGCTCGCGTTGTTGGGCAGCCGGTTCGTGGGGTGGCCCGTGGGGATGGTGTCGGGGATGGTCTCCAACAGCCCATCGCGCAGCTTGTCCCGCAGGCGCTGGATCCGCGGGTTGTCCGTGGAGCGCTCCTGGTATGCAAGCTCGAGCCCCCGTGCCAGCCCGACGATCTGGGCCACGTTCTCAGTCCCCGAGCGCCGGTTGCGCTCCTGGCCGCCGCCAAGCATCTGGGGCATCAGCCTGGTGCCCTGGCGGACGTAGAGGACGCCCACACCCTTAGGCGCATAGAACTTGTGGCCGGACAGGCTCAGCAGGTCGACGCCGAGCTTCTCGACGTCGACGTCCAGCGTGCCCGCCGCCTGGACGGCGTCGGTATGGAAGTAAATGCCGCGGCCCTTGACGATCTCGGCGATCTCGGCCAGGGGCTGGATTGTGCCGACTTCGTTATTGGCCATCATCACGCTGACCAGGATCGTCTCCGGCGTGATGGCCTTCTCCAGCTCGCGCAGATCGACCGTCCCGTACTCGTCCACGGGCAGGTAGGTCACTTTGAAACCGCGCTGCTCGAGGTACTTGCAGGTCTCGAGGATCGCCTCGTGCTCGATGGCCGTGGTGATGATGTGCTTGCCGCGATCCTGGTTGGCCTCGGCCACGCCCTTGAGCGCCATGTTGTCGCTCTCGGTACCGCAGGCGGTGAAGACAATCTCGCGTGGCTGCGCGTTCAACGCCTGGGCCACAATCTCGCGGGCGTTGTCCAGGCCGCGGCGGCTCTCACGCGCCAGCGAATGGATGCTGGAGGGGTTGCCGAATTTCTCCGTGTAGTACGGCAGCATGGCCTCGACGACGCGGGGGTCGACGGGCGTAGTGGCCGCGTGGTCGAGGTAGATGAACTGGCCGGCCACGTCTAGCGCTGCGAGCGGTCCTCGTGCTCGTTCATGATCTTCTTCTGCAGCTGCATCAGGCCGGTCATCAGCGCTTCAGGCGGCGGCGGGCAGCCTGGGATGTAGATGTCCACCGGCACAATGTGGTCCACGCCTTGAACGACGCTGTAGGTCGGGAACGGCCCGCCCGCGCTGGCGCACGCGCCCATGGCGATGACCCACTTCGGATCGGCCATCTGGTCGTACAGCGTGCGGATGATCGGAGCCATTTTCTTGCAGACGGTGCCGGCCACGATCATGCAGTCGCTCTGGCGTGGCGACGAGCGGAAGATGATGCCGAAGCGGTCCAGGTCGTTGCGGGCGGCGCCAGTGGCCATCATCTCGATCGCACAGCAGGCCAGGCCGAAGGTCATCGGCCACAGCGACGAGGCGCGGGCCCAGTTGAACAGCTTCTCCACAGTGGTGGTGATGACCGGGAGCTCGGGCAGGTTGCTGATGATTGGGCCGTAGTGGCCTTTGACGGGAACGGGGCCGATCGGCGGCGCGATCACAGGCGCCCGCTGAGTCTGCTCCACGCTTGCAGTTTAGCTCAGGGGCGGCCCGATAAACTCGGATTTGATGCGAGATATCGTGGTCGTTGGCGCGGCCGAAACCAAGTTCGGAAAGCTGGAAGGCAGCTTCCGCGAGATTGCCGTCGAGGCGGCTGAGGCAGCGCTGGCCGACGCGGGCGTCGACCGCTCTGACATCGCGGCGCTCTATCTGGGCACGTTCTCGCCGGGCACCTTCGTCCACCAGGAGCACCCCGCGCCCTTGGTGGCATCTATGCTCGGCCTGAATCACGTCCCGACGACCCGCACGGAGAACGCCTGCGCCTCGGGGTCCACGGCGTTCCTGCAGGCGCTTATGTCGGTTGCCGCGGGCGTGTACGAGACGGTGCTGGTGGTGGGCGCCGAGAAGATGACCGCCACGCCCATCGACGAGACCACGCAGATCCTGGCCGAGGCCGCCGACTGGGAGAGCGAGACCCTGGCCGGCGCAACCTTCCCGTCGCTCTTTGCGTTGATGGCCCGCCGGCACATGCACCAGTACGGCACGAACCGAGCCCACCTCAGCGCGGTGGCCATCAAGAACCACCGCAACGCGGCCCGCAACCCCTATGCGCAGTTCCATAAGGAGATCACTGAGGCCGACATCGAGAAGTCGGCCATGATCGCCGACCCCCTAACGCTGTACGACTGCTCGCCGGTGACCGATGGCGCGGCAGCGTTGGTGGTCACCACCCGCGAACGGGCGCGAGACATGACCGGCCGGCCGGTACGCGTTCTGGGCTTTGGCCAGGCGAGCGACTCGCTCTCGCTGTTTCGGCGCGATGACATGACCAGCTTGGCGTCCGCTCGGAAAGCGGCGAACCATGCCTACAAGATGGCCGGCGTCAAACCCTCGGACGTGAGCTTCGCGGAGGTACACGATTGCTTCACCATCGCCGAGATCGTGGCCACGGAAGATCTGGGCTTCTTCCGGCCCGGCGAGAGCGGCCCCTGCGCCCTCGAGGGCCAGACCGCGCTGGATGGCCGCATCCCGGTGAACCCGAGCGGCGGGCTCAAGGGTAAGGGCCATCCCGTGGGAGCGACCGGCGTGAGCCAGATCGTGGAGTCGGTGTTCCAGCTTCGCGGCACGGCTGGTGAGCGCCAGGTGCGGAACGCCGAGGTCGGACTGACCCATAACGTGGGCGGCTCGGGCGCGACCTGCGTGGTGACGCTGCTCGGGAAGGCAGCCTGATGGCGGTCGACGTCGCCGGCGGGCTGACCGGCTACCGGGCCACCTCGGGCGAGATCACCATCCCGTTGCCGGGCTCGACGCTGGAGCACGTCCCGGCGGGCGCGGAGCCGATGGTCTTCGCCGGCTCCGGCAAGGTGGTGACGTACAGCATCGTCCACGTGCCGACTACGCGCTTCAAGGATCTCGCCCCGTACGCGCTGGCCGTGATCGAGCTCGACGAAGGCGCGCGGCTGCTGGCCCTGGTTGACGGCGGCACGGCCGAGAACCTCGCGGTCGACGCCCGCGTGCGTTACACCCGCCGCGACGAGCACGGGTATCACTTCGAGCTACAGGCTGACGCGACCTAACGATAGCTGCGTTTCCCGCGACCCCGCCAGCGGCAAATCCCGTTCGCCATAGACGCTCATCCGGAGCTCGTAATCGCCCTGCGCAGCCACAAGAAAGTGCTCGTCCCGAACCAGGCCTTGGGGGAACCGGCTGAACGGAAGCCCTGCGTTCAGCGGCTCCCCATCCTGCTGTCCGCCGAGCCTGCCGTCGGTGCCCCACAGCTTCAGTGAGATGTGGTAGTCTTGGGTCGCCCCGGCAGCCCAATACAGCGTCACCTTCACCAGCCGGCCGGGCCGCATCTCATACCCCGCCAGCCGCGGCCCATCCTGGAACTGCGCATCTACCCGCGTAGCCGAAGCTGGCAGCGTGGCGACCCTGAAATGCGGGTCGAACTCCATGAAATGGATGCCGACGATGTACTTCTCGTCCGCCACTGGGTACCGGGCGCGGAGCCACTTCCCGACACGATCCTGCGGGTCCACGAAGACGTCGTGGGCCTCGACCAGCCAGAGGTGATCGTGATCGCCGAGCGGCGCCAGCAGCGGGTCGAGCTCGCTCTGAGGCGTCACGTCCAGCGGCAACACCTGCCCCGACCCATGGAAGTAGTACTGAAACGGATACACGATGTAGTTAGCCACCAGGCCGATGGCGTCACCCGGCTCGGACCGTTCGCCGACGTACGTCGCCGCAAGCCGGTAATCCTCCTTAGCATAGGACGGCACGGTTTGGCCGCGTTCGGCCGCCCAAACTGAACCGGCCGCCAGCACCGCCAGGCCGGCAGCGCCCAGCGCTCTCGGAAGCCAGGCCAGCCCCGCCGCGCTCAGGAGCAGCAGCGCCGGCAAGACCACGATGAAGTAGCGGGGCGAGAACAGCGGCTCTTTGAACGACAGCGCGTACACGCAGCCAATCGGGACCAGCAGCCAGAGCAGCGGCAAGCTCGACCGGCGTCCCAGGCCCAGCGTACCGCCGGCCGCCGCCAGGGTGAGGACCAACGCTGGCCAGGAGTTCCATGGCTCGGGCAGGTGGTCCTGACTGGCGAAGTTGACGCCCAGCACGCGAATCATGTCCCACACGCCGATGAAGCCGCGCCATGTCGAACGCTCACCGGCGAAGCTGGTGATCGAGATAAACCATGGCGCGAACAGCGCGATCGGCAGCGCGGCAGCCGCCAGTCCTTGCAACAGCTTCCGCCGTTGAGGTTGGAGGACAAGGTAGAGCGCCTCTCCTCCAATGACGAACACCGCGTACAGGTGCGTGTACACTGCCAGCAGGTTCGCGCCCGTGAATAGGAGCCAGTAGGAGCGCCGGCCACTCTGGAGCGCGCGCAGCATCGTGTACGCTGCCAGCAGCGTCCACAGCAGGGCCCAGCTGTACATCCGCGCCTCCTGGGCGAACCAGATCAGGTACGGGCTCACGCTTGCGAGCGCCATCGCGATGAGGCCGGCGCTCCGGCCGGCCAGCCGGCGTCCGATACCGTACAGCAGCGGCACGGCCAGCACTCCCGGAATTACCGACAGAAACCGCAGCGCGAACTCGCTGTCGCCGGCCGGAAAGCGCCATAGGTGCAGCAACAGGAAATAGAAGGGCGGGTTAGGTTCCCTGGTGAAGCTCTGCTGGACGATGTACCACAGCGGGCCGGTGCTCAGCGCGGCGCTGAAGCCTTCATCGAGCCACAAACTTTGCCGCTCCAGCCACCATACCCGTAGGGCGAAAGCTGCCAGGGCAAGGCCGGCGGCGCGCTTGATTAGGCTAGTCTAACAACCATGCTGGAGACGCCCTCTCCCGCCGCCACGGGAGAGGGCAGGGGAGAGGGAGCCCGAAGCGCTTGGGCGCCCTGGCAAAAGCCTCGCGGCCTCGGGAGGCCTTTCCCGAGCCCCCGCTTCGGGCGAGAGCGAATCGCCGAGGTTTTACCGCCGCTGCTTGTGCTGCCGCTCGCCGTCTTCGCGTTGGCGCCGCTGGTCGCCGGCCCAATGTTCGCCTCAGCCGATGGGCTGCTGCACCTTTACCGGCTGGTTGAGTTCGACGTCGCCCTCCGCAGTGGGATCCTGTATCCGCGCTGGGCGCCGGACCTGCTCGCCGGCTACGGCTATCCGATCTTCATCTTCTACGCGCCCGGCCTGTATTACCTGGCCGAGCTGTTCCACCTACTTAGCTTCGGCTTCGCCGATGCGCTCAAAGCGGCCGTCGCGACGGGCATGCTGGCGTCAGCCATGGGCATGTACGTCCTGGGGCGAGAGCTGTGGGGCCGCTGGGGTGGCTTCCTGGCTGCCGTCGCCTACCTCTACGCGCCGTACCGCCTGGTCAACACCTACCTCGACGGAGAGCTGGCGCAGACGCTGGCCTGGGCTTGGCTGCCCTGGCTGGTCTGGGCCTGCTGGCACTGGCTTCGGACACGCCAGCTCCGCTGGGGTGTGCTGGCCGCCGCGTGCTATGCGGGGCTGATCGCGACCCACTCGGTAAGCGCATGGCTGGCGACGCTGTTCCTCGCGCTTGGACTGGGCGTGCTGCTCGTCGTGCGGAGTGCTCGGCTGGCGGACGCGCTACGGCTGTGTGGGTTCCTCGCGCTTGGCGCCGGGCTGGCGGCGCCCTACTGGCTGCCGGCCCTGGCGGAGCAGGCATACGTCCAGCTCGACCGCGTGCGGATCGCCACGTATGACTTCCACACCAACCTGCTGCCGCTGGGCCGGACGCTGTCGACGTCGTGGGTCCACCAGTACGGCGAGTACATCGGCGTGAACGGCCCCGCCCAGCTGGGGTTTGCCCAGGCGCTGGTGGCCGGTCTTGCTGCCGCGCTGCTGATAGCGCTGCGCCGCCGCGCGGCCGGTCCCGGGCTGCTGTTCGTGGCCCTTGCCGCCATTGCCTTCGTTCTCATGCTGAAGCCGGCCGCGCCAGTTTGGGAGACCATTCCCTTCGGCGCTTTCCTGCAGTTCCCGGATCGGCTGCTGGCGGTCATGGCCTTCTGCCTGGCCTTGCTGGCCGGCTCCTTGGCGTTGAGCCTCAGGCGGTGGGCGCCGTTGATGGTTCCGGCCGCCGCGGCCCTGCTGATCTACGGGGCCGCGGCTCAGCTGCAGGTCAAGTTTGTGGCGCTGCCGGCCCCGCTCGGTCCGGATGACGTCGCGGCATACGAGCAGATTTCGGGCGCCTTCGGGACGACCGCCAAGGGGGAGTTCACGCCGAAATGGCTCGGAGCGCCGCCATTAACCTCGCCCATGCTTCACTCGGTGGTTACTGGAGAGCTGCCGGTGTTGTCGGGCGACGAGGCTGAGATCCAGGTGCTTCGCCGGCAGCCGGAGGCGATGGTGGCGATGGTGCGCGCTGGCCGGCCCCGTCAGATTGAGCTGCCGGTCGCCTACTTCCCGGGCTGGACGGGCAGCGTCGATGGCCAGCCGGCGGCCGTGGCGCCGGGCCGCCATGGCCTGGTCTCGGTGGATGTTCCAGCTGGCGAGGCGCGGGTTGAGCTGCGTTTTGGCGCCTGGGACGATCGCCGCCTGGCCGATGCCGTCGGCCTGCTGAGCGCGCTAACGCTGTTGGGCGCCGGCGCATCGTCCGTCCGGCGTCGGACGCCACCCAACCGCGGCCGGAGCCTCGACGCCGCAGCTCTGGCCGTCGGCGGAGGGCTTCTGGCTGTGGCGCTCGCCCTGGCGCCTGGACGGCTCCATCTCGAGAGCTGGCCGGTCCAGCGTCCAATGCTGGTCAGCTATGCGGGCTGGCTGCAGCTCATGGGCGCCGACGTCGCTCTGGAAGGCGACCGCGCGAGGGTCTCGGCCGTGTTTCGAACCGGCACGGCCCAGAGCGCGCGGCTTGTTCGCGCCACGGTGCGGCTCATGACCCGCGAGGCGGTGTGGGCCAGCAGTACCCAGGAGCTCAGCGCTGATGGCTGGATCTCCGCCGTGCCTCGCCGCGTCGACTTCGACCTCTCTCTGCCCGCCGGCCTGCCCAGCGGCGTCTACGAACTGAACGTCGAAATCGGGATGGATGGTGGGATCGTCGGCCCGGAATGGACTGCCCTTTCATATGGCGCGCCGCGCGTCGGCAAGATCACCCTTGGCCCGTTGACGCTGACCTCACCCGTGTCCGGTGAGCCGGCGGGCCAGCCGCCGGCGAGCGCGGATTTCGGTGCGCTCGAGCTGCGCGCCTGGCAGCCGCCTCTCCGGGCCGAGCAGGGCCAGTTCATTCCAGTCTCCCTGTGGTGGCGCGTCCGGGATGCGCCGAACTCTGATTGGGGCATCTCGCTGCACATCGTGGATGGCCAGGGGCAGACCTGGGCCGGCCACGACGATCAGCCGCGGCTGGGCTACAACCCCACCTCCCAGTGGCGCGCGGGCGACCTCCAGCATGACGTCCAAATGACCCTGCTGCCGCACGGCATCCCACCTGGCGATTACACCGTGTTGGCCGGCTGGTACGATGCGCGCAGCGGGGCGCCTGCCGGTCCGCAGAATGTGCCCATCGGCCGCATCGACGTCAAGCCCGCCAGCAACCCGGACGAGCGGTTGCTGGAAGTTTCGCACCGTCTGAAGCACGCCTTTCCGCAAGGACTGGAGTTGCTTGGCTACGACCTGCCAAACTCCCGCGTCGTTGCCGGCCAAGCGGCGCCGCTGCGGCTTTTCTGGCGGACTGATCGACAGCCCGGAAGCGACCTCAGCGTCACGGTCACGTTTGACGGCCACGAGCAGACGCTCGCGCTGCCAAGCACCAGCCGCTGGCGTCCCGGGCAGCTGATGGAGACGCGGTTGAGCGTCCCAACGGAAGCGGACTGGGCGGGCAGCGACCGCTTGCGCGTGGCGCTTGATAGCGCGGCGCCGGTGGAGCTTCCGGACACGTTGACGCTGGAGCCCGCCCCTCGGCTGTCGGCGCTGCCGCCCGGCTTGCAGCACCCCGAGCCGGACACGCTGGCCGGGACCGCGCGCCTGGCTGGGTACCGCCAGGAGCTGGCGGGCGGAAGGCTTCGTCTGACCCTGTACTGGCAAGCCCTTGGTCCGGTGCCGCCCAATTTGGACGTGTTCACCCATCTGCTTGACGCCCGCAACCAGGTGGTAGCCCAGCATGACGGGCCGCCGGCCGCCGGCAAGCGGCCGACTGGAAGCTGGTCGCCCGGGGAGTACATTGAGGACTCCCACGAGCTGAACGTGCCATCCGAGCCTGGGCCCTGGCAGCTCGAGGTGGGGCTGTACGATGCCGCCACCGGGCAGCGCCTGGGTGACCGGCTGCTGCTGCGGAGCGTGCCGGGCTAGGCCCAGCGCCTACAATACGGCCTGGTTTGGCGATTCTCACGGCCGCGCCTCCACGCACCAGCGACCGAGGCGCCGCCCCGCTGAACCCTACCGCTCCCGCCCATCGTCATCTCTGGGTGGTGCTCATGCTGCTGCTGGTGGCCGCCTTTTTCCGGCTGTACCGGCTCGACGCCTTGCCGCCCGGGATGTTCATCGACGTCGCCACGAACGGGCTCGACATCCAGGACGTCCTGAACGGCCACTTGCCGGTGTTCTTCGAGCGCAATTACGGCCGGGAGGCGCTGTTCATCTACTTTCAGGCGCTGCTTGTGGCCGGCGCCGGCCCGCACCCGATCGTGTTCGCGTTCTCCGCGGCGGCAATGGGCATGCTGACCACCGCCCTCAGCTGTCGGCTGTTCAGCGCCATGTTCGGCTGGCGCGTGGCACTGCTGGCGAGCTCGCTGCTGGCCGTCTCGTTCTGGTTCGTGGCGCTGAGCCGCTTCGGGCTTCGGACGATGTCCCTTCCGCCGCTGCTGGTCGCGACACTGTATCTCTTGTGGCGCACGCTGCGCACCGGCCGGCGGCGCTACGCCGTGCTCGGTGGGGTGGCGCTCGGTTTATCGCTGTACACCTACATCGCGTCGCGGCTGCTGCCGCTGCTGGTGGTCCTCATCTGCCTGGCCGAGTGGCGGCTGGCGCACAAGCGATGGCGCGAATTGGCGCTGCTGGTAGCGGTCTCGCTGGCCGTTTTCGCCCCCGAGGGCGCGTACTTCGTCCGGCACAGGCAGGAGCTGTTGCTGCGCGGCGCTCAAGTGTCGGTGTTCAACCCCACGCCCGAGGCGGAAGGCTCGCACGACACGCCCCTCCAGAGCGTGCTGAACACGGCCGGCATGTTCTTCGTGCGCGGCGATGAGAACGTCCGTCACAACATTCCCCACCGGCCGGTTTTCGACCCGCTGCTGGCGGCGTTCTTTGTGGCCGGCCTCGGGCTGTCGGTGTGGCGGGCGCGGTCAGACGCGCGCTTTCGCTGGCCACTGCTGTGGCTTGTGGTCATGTGCCTGCCCAGCGCCCTGTCACATGAGAGCCCGAATTCGTTCCGCGTCGTCTCGGCCGCGCCCGCGGCATTCTTCTTTCCCGGCCTGAGCCTGGCCGAGCTGGTGAGACGCTGGGCGGGTCGGCAGCTCGGCCTTCGCCTGGCGGGCCTGGTGGTCGCGGCCAGTGCCGGCGTGACGCTGTTCCTGTACTTCGACCGCTGGGCGCAGGACCCGCGCACCTACTGGGCCTACGACGGCAACCTCACGCCTCTGGCCGCGCTCGTTCGGGCGCAGACGCAGCCCGGCCACGTCTACTTCGCTCTGGACCATCGCTCGACCGTTCAGTTCCTGGCGCCCGTCAGCCAAACGGATCGCTGGTACCGCGAGGAGAGCGCCGCCATTCCCATCCAAACGGCGCCCGTGGATACGGTGTACGTCTCCGGGCCCAGGGCTGCCCTGGCCGGGATTGCCGGCCTGGCGCTGTTGGGTGCGCAGCCTCTGCCGCACACGACTGCGCCCGATGGGAGCGCCGACTTCTACGCCTTCCGATGGCCGGCATCGGCCGCCGCCGAGCTTCTGGCCGGCCGGCAAACGCTCGACGTGAGCATGGCGCCTGATTTTCGCCTCAGCGGCTGGCTGCTCGCTCGGGCGGACGGCAAGCCGGCGCTCGACCTGCTGTGGCAGCCGCTCCAGGCGTCGGGACCATACGATCTGTACGTCCACCTGCTGGATGCCGGCGGCAGGCAGGTGGCGCAGTCGGACGTGCTCGCCTGGCCTGTTGACGAGGGACCGCCCCGCGATGAGCTGCTGCTCACGCATCACGTTCTCGACGTGCCGCCCGGCGCCTACACGGCCGAGGTCGGGGCCGTGCACCGCTCGCGGACGGATCGTGCGCTGCTTGTCGGGTCGCCAGTGGGCGTGGCTCGCTTCGCGGTGACCATCACTTGACCGTCGCGGAGCCACAGGCAGCCGTCGTCGAGCAGAGCCTGCCCGATCCGAAGGCGCGCCGCCGGGCCGGGCGTTGGGAAGCCGTTGCCATGGCGGCGATCGCCGCTCTAGCCGTGTTCCTGCGCTTCTATCGCCTCGACGAGCTTCCGCCCGGTATCGACCTGGACGAGGCGCGCAACGGGGTCGAAGTCCTGCGCGTGCTGGCCGGCAGCCACCCGCTGTTCTTCACGGCGTTCGACCCCCGCGAGCCGGCGTTCATCTACAGCCTGGCGCCCATGGTGCAGCTGCTCGGCCATACCGCGCTGGCCATGCGCGTGACAGGCACGCTGTGGGGTCTGTTGGGGGTGGCGCTGACCTACGTGCTCGCCCGTCAGTGGTTCGGGCGTGCCGTAGCGCTGCTGGCGACCGCGGGCATGGCCGGCTCCCTCTGGGACCTCGCCATGAACCGCTGGGCCGAGCGCGATATCACACTGCTGCCGCCGCTGCTGCTGTTCCTGCTCTTCTTCTGGCGAGGCTTCGAGCGCCGCTCCACACCGAGCTTTGCCCTTGCCGGCCTGTTCGCCTCGCTCTGCGCCTACACATACGTCGCCGCTCGCATCCTGCCGCTGCTCATCCTGCTCTTGTTGGCAGTCCAGTGGCGATCCGTGCGCGCCTGCTGGCGAGGACTGCTGGCCGGGCTGACTGCCGCCACCATCACCATAGCGCCGCTCGCCGTCTACTTCGTCCGCCACCCGGACGCTTTCGTTGGGCGCATGCAGCACGTCAGCAGCCTGGGCCCACCGCCGCCGGGACTCGCGCCCGACTCGCTCTGGCAGACGGCGGCCAATACTCTGGGCATGTTCTTCGTGCGCGGCGACGTGAACTGGCGCGACGATGTGGCCGCGCAGCCGGTGTTCTGGTGGTGGGGGGCAATCCCGTTCTGTATCGGCGTGCTGTGGACTCTTTGGCGAGCGCCGCGCCAGCGCCAATGCGCCTGGCTCCTGCTGTGGCAGATCACGCTGCTGATCCCAGCCTTCCTCTCGCGTCCCAGCCCCCAGTACGACCGAACCATTGGCGCGGCACCCTCGACCTATATGCTGCTGGCGCTGGGTCTGGCCGCGATCTGCGCCTGGTTGGCATCTCGCGGTTGGAACACGCTGGGATGGACGGCGGCTGGCCTCCTGGTCGCGATGCTGGCGCTGGATACCTACCGAGCGTACTTCGAGACATATCCCGCGGCTGGCCAGCCGCGGCACGTGTTTGAGTACGGGCAGGTCCAGGATGCGGCCGTCCTCAATGAGCGCCGCCCGCCGCCGGAGCGCACGTTCATCTACCTGGGGCACGAATCGGGGACTGTTATCCATTACCTGGCGCCGGAGTACGACGCTGCGACCTGGCTGGAGGATTTCACACAGCTGATCCTCATTCCGCCGGCTGGGGCGGCAACCTACGTCTTTGCCGAGCCCTCGCTGCCCACCAATGGCGACTTGCCGTCCATCCTCCACCGCTACTTTCCGGCGGCGGCGATCGTCGGCAAGGCCTCCTTCCTGAACGGCGACCAGGCGGGCAGAGTGTTCGAGGTCGCTGATACGCAGGTGCGCGAGTTCCAGGGCGCACAGCGGCGGCTGGACGCCGACTTCGGCGGCCAGGTTCGGCTGGACAGCGTCAGCGCCGCGGAGCCGGCGATGCGGGTCCGGCCGGGTCAAGATGTCCGCATCGGCCTCACCTGGAGCGTCACGGCCCCGAGCGGAGACAACTGGAGCGCGTTCGTTCACGTGGTCGACCAGGACGGTCGAGTCGTGGCCCAGGATGACCGGCAGGGGCTGCCGACGAACGGCTGGCGGCCTGGCCAGCGCTTCCTCTCGCTTCATGAGATCCGGCTGCCCCCGGATGCGCCGACTAGCGCCTACCGCGTGCTTGCCGGCGTGGATCGGCGCACCGTGGACGTGCAGCCCAGCCGCTCGTTGGGTGAGCTTGGCGCTCAAGTCGAGGTTCTCCGGTTCGAGGCCGATTGAGCAAACTGCAACGGCTCGCGCCCGTTCTCCTGATCCTGCTGGTCGCCGCTTTCATGCGCCTCTACCGGCTCGACGCGGTGCCCCCCGGGATGTACAGCGACATCGCCACCAATGGGCTGGACGTCCGCGACATCCTCGCGGGCCATCCTCGGATCTTCTTCCCCGCCAACAACGGCCGGGAGGCGCTCTTCATCTATTTCCAGGCGCTGCTGGTGGCTGGCGCGGGCTACCGGCTGATCGTCTTCACCTTCGCTTCTGTGGCGATGGGCATGCTCAGCGTCGCGCTGACCTACCGGCTCATAGGGACGATGTTCGGCCACAGAATGGCGCTTATCGCCGCCGGTCTGATGGCAGTTGCGATGTGGGGCGTGGCGCTGAGCCGTGTCGGCCTGCGGTTCTCGTCCGTGCCGCCGTTCGTGCTCGTCACGCTGTACCTGCTGTGGCGCACGCTGCATGCCGGCCGCTGGCGGTACGCGGTCTTCGGCGGGATCGCTTTGGGCGCCTCACTCTACACCTATCCCTCGGCGCGCCTCCTGCCGCTGCTGGCGGCGTTCTTGTGCGCCTTCGAATGGCGGCTGGCCCGCAAGCGCTGGCCGCAGCTCGGCCTCGGGCTGCTGCTCAGCGCTGCCGTCTTCGCTCCGGAGGGTGCTTACTTCCTCCGCCATCCGGACGATCTGATTGGCCGGGCTGCGCAGGTGTCGGTGTTCAATCCGCATCCGGAAGTGGAGCGCAGCCGGGACACGCTGGACCAGGCCGTCCTGAAGACGGCCGGGATGTTCTTCGTGCATGGCGACGAGAACCGGCGAGGCAACATCCCCGGGCGCCCCGTTTTCGACCCACCGGCCGCAGCGTTCTTCGCGCTTGGACTGGCGGCGGCCCTGTGGAAAGCGCGCGAGGCAAGCCCGTACCGCTGGCTGCTGCTGTGGCTCGTTGTGATGAGCCTGCCCAGCGCGCTGTCCCAAAGCAGCCCCGATCAGTTTCGGATCTACGCGGCGGCCCCCACGGCATTTGCGCTGGCGGCGCTCGGCTTCGAGAGCTTGGCGCGACGGTTTCCGAGCCCGGTGGTACGGACTGCCCTGCCCGTCCTGGCCGTCGCCTGGACGGCAGCCTGGACAGGCTGGCTGTACTTCGGCGCGTGGGCGAACGATCCCAAGACCGACGAAGCCTTCGGCGGAGGGGCTTACCGCCTGGCCGACTACTTGGCAGCGCGGTCCGAGCCGCGCATGTTCCTGGCCTTCCACGACCGCTGGCCCATCCAGCTCACTACGCCCAAGACCATGCAGGCCGGCTGGTTCCGCGAGGAGCTGACGGCCGTGCCGGTGCCAGCCGCCGCTGGCGGCGACGTCCTGTACGTCGCCGCGCCTTTCGCGGCACTGGCTAGGGACATCGAGGCGGCGCTGCCCGCGCTCGAGCCGCTGCCGCACAGCACGGCGGCTACCGGCGTTCCCGATTTCCTGGCCTTCCGCTGGCAGGACGCCGCCGCGCGGCGATTTGTAGGCGGCTTCCGTCAGGCGGAGGTCAGCATGGCGCCGGACTTCGAACTCGTCGGCTACAGGGCGGCCGAGGGCCGGCTGCGGATACTGTGGCGGCCGCTGCCGGCCGCAGCAGGGCCATACGATCTGTACATCCACCTCATCGATGGTTCCGGCACGCAGATCACTCAATTCGACGCCCTAGCCTGGCCCGCTGAAGACGGACCGTCCGACTACCTGCTGATGACGCAGCTCAGTCTCGACGTCCCGCCTGGCCGCTACATCGCCGAAGCCGGCGCAGTCCATCGTGACCCGAACGATCCCTCGCGGCTGGCTGGCGGGCCCATTGGCGAGGTCGCGCGCATCCCTTTGGAGGTTGTCACCAGTGGGCGCTGACCCGTCCGTCAGCCTCATTCTGCCCGCGTACAACGAGGCCCGGACCATTGGCCTCACCCTGACGGAGGCTCAAGAGTATTTTGCGCGGCGCAGCCTGGACTACGAGATCCTGCTGGTGGCTGAGGGCGACGACGGCACGCGTGAGATCGCCGCCCGTATCGCCGCTCAGAACCCCCGGCTGACCGTCCTTGGCGGGAAGGAACGACGCGGCAAGGGCCGCGCGATCCGTCAGGCCGTGGCGCTAGCCGGCAAGGAAGTCGTCGGCTTCGCCGACGCCGACAACAAGACGCCCATCAGTGAGCTGGACAAGGTCCTGCCGCGGTTCGAGGATGGCGCCGATGTGGTGATCGGCTCGCGTGCTTTGAGCCAGTCGCGCATCGAGCGATCGCAGCGCCTGTACCGGCGCCTCGGATCGAGGGCCTTCCGGCTGCTCATGCACGCCCTGATCGGCCTGCGCCATATCCCCGATACGCAGTGCGGCTTCAAGTTCTTTCGGAGGGAGGTCGCCAAGGACCTGTTCGCCCGCCAGCGCATCGACGGCTACATGTTCGACGTCGAGATCCTCTACCTCGCCCAGTCTGCCGGCTACAACATCGTCCAGGTCCCCATACGCTGGCAGGACGACGCCGACAGCCGCTTCCAGGTGCTTGGCGGCACGCTCAAGAACGCGCGCGACATCCTGCGCATTCGTTTGTCCAGCCGGAATTGCGCGCCTTCGTAACCGGCTGCGCCGGCTTCATCGGCAGCCATATCGTGGACCGGCTGCTCGCGGACGGCCACAAAGTGGTCGGGTACGACAACTGGTCCACCGGCCGGCGGGCGTTCCTGGCCGGCGCCCTGGAATCGCCCAGCATGCAGCTCGTAGAGGGCGACGTCCTGGATCCCGCCGCGCTCGCGGACGCTATGGACGGTTGCGACACGGTGATCCACATGGCCGCCAACGCCGACGTGAGGCATGGTCTGGAACACCCGCGGCGCGACCTGGAGCAGAACACCATCGGCACGCATAACGTGCTGGAAGCGATGCGGCGGACCGGCGCCAAACGCATCGCTTTCGCCTCGACCGGTTCGGTTTACGGTGAGCCGGAGGTCTTCCCTACGCCGGAGGATGCGCCGTTCCCCATCCAGACATCGCTGTATGCCGCCTCGAAGCTGGCCGCGGAGGGGCTGATCTCGGCCTACGCCACCGGCTACGGCATCCAGGGCCTCATCTTCCGCTTCGTGTCGATCCTGGGCGAGCGCTACACGCACGGCCACGTGTTCGACTTCTATAAGAAGCTCTTGGCCGATGCGAACGACATCGAGGTGCTTGGCGATGGCCGCCAGCGCAAGTCCTACCTCTACGTCCACGACTGCATCGACGCCATCCTGCTGGCGCTGGACCGTGCGGCCGAACCCCTGGCCGTGTACAACTTGGGCACGGACGAGTACTGCACGGTGGACGACTCGCTGAGCTGGATCTGCGCCGAGCTCGGCGTAAATCCCCGCCGCCATTACACCGGGGGTGAGCGCGGGTGGCCGGGCGACAGCCCGTTCATCTTCCTGGACTGTTCCCGCATCCGGCGGCTCGGCTGGGGGCCGGCGCTGAGCATCCGGGAGGCGGTCGTTCGCACGCTGCACTATCTGCAGGCCAATCCGTGGCTGCTGGAAGCTCGGGCGTGAGCCTCGCCGGGAGGGTGGCACTGATCACCGGCGGCAGCCACGGACTTGGGCGCACCGTGGCGGAGCGGTTCGTGGGCGACGGTGCCCGGGTGGCGGTCTGCGGGCGCGAGGAGAAAGCGGTGCGGGAAGCCGAGGCTCAGCTCGGGGTCTATGGCCAGGTGGCCGATGTCTCTAACCCGGCCGATGTCGGCCGGTTGGTGGACACGACGGTAGAACGCCTCGGCGCCATCGACATCCTGATCTGCTGCGCGGGCGTTCAGGGTCCGATCGGCCTGGCCGAGGAGGTCGAGTGGTGCGAGTGGGCCCACGCCGTCGAGGTGAACCTGTTCGGGACGGTGCTGGCTTGCCGGTCAGTCGTGCCGCTAATGAAGCAACGCGGCGCGGGCAAGATCATCGCCATTTCCGGCGGCGGCGCGACCTCGCCCAGGCCGCGCTTCAGCGCCTACGCGGCCTCGAAGGCGGCGGTGGTGCGGTTCGTGGAGACGCTCGCGGAGGAGCTGCAGGGCTCCGGTGTAGACATAAATGCGATAGCCCCCGGTGCGCTGAACACGCGCATGCTGGACGCCGTCATCGAAGCCGGCCCGGAGAAGATCGGCGCTGCGACCTACGACAAGGCTGTGCAACAGCGAGAGCTCGGAGCCGGCTCGATGCGGGCGGCCGTCGACCTCATCGCCTTCCTGGCGTCGTCGGCCGGCGATGGCATCACCGGCCGGCTGATCTCGGCCGTGTGGGACGAGTGGCGGCGGCTGCCGGAGATCCGCGACCGGCTGCGCGAGAGCGACATCTACACCTTGCGGCGGATCGTGCCCGAGGATCGAGGCATGGCCTAGTTGAGGCTCGGAATCATCGGCTGCGGCCTGGTGGGCCGCAAACGCGCCAACGCCCTCGGCCCGCACGAGCTCGTGGTCTGTGCCGATCAACAGCCAGAGCTGGCCCAGCGTTTGGCGGCCGAACATCGCGGCTGTGTGGCCGAGGCGGCTCCCGAGGTTGTCTTGGGCCGGCCGGACGTCGATGCGATCCTGGTCTGCACCAGCCACGATTGTCTTGCTCCACTCACGCTCGCGGCCATCGAGGCGGGCAAGCACGTCCTGGTGGAAAAGCCCGCCGCTCGGACCGCCGAGGAGCTCGAGCCGGTGCGCGCAGCTGCCCGGCAGCACGCCCGGGTGGTGAAGGTCGGTTTCAATCACCGCTTCCACCCCGGCCCGCGTCAGGCGCACGAGCTGTTCGCCGGCGGCGCCATCGGCGACCTGCTCTACATCCGCGCCCGCTACGGCCATGGTGGCCGCCTGGGCTACGAGACAGAGTGGCGGGCCAGTAAGGAACGGGCCGGGGGCGGCGAGCTGCTCGATCAGGGCAGCCATCTCATCGACCTGGCCCGCTGGTTTGCCGGCGATTTCTCCGAGGTGACGGGCCATGTGGCAACCTACTTCTGGCCCATGCCCGTCGAGGACAACGCTTTCCTGTCGCTGCGCACGGCCGCTGGCGCGACCGCCTGGCTGCACGCCAGCTGGACGGAATGGAAGAACCTGTTCTCGTTCGAGGTCTTCGGTCGCACCGGCAAGCTCCAGGTAGAGGGACTGGGCGGCAGCTACGGCCCGGAGCGGCTCACCTGGTATCGCATGCTCCCCGAGATGGGCCCTCCGGACATCACCGTCTACGAGTACCCGCCCGAGGACCACTCCTGGGGCCTGGAGCTGGAGGAGTTTGTCCGGGCCGTCGATCAGGGCCGCCAGCCGTGCGGAAACCTGGACGATGCGGCCGCCGTCCTGGCGGTTGCCGCCAAGCTGTACGAGGGCCGGGGGTGATCATCACGCGCAGCCCGCTGCGGATTACCCTCGGCGGCGGCGGCACGGATCTGCCCTCGTATTACGCGCGCCACGGCGGGTTCCTCATTGCCGCGGCGGTGGATAAGTACGTCTACATCACCGTGCACGACAACTTCAGCGATGACCTGATCGTCAAGTACTCGAAGCTGGAGCGGGTGCCGTCCGCGGACGAGGTCGCCCATCCCATCTTCCGTGAGGCGCTGAAGTTGCTCGGCATCTCGGGCAAGTCGCTCGAGATCGCCAGCATGGCCGATATTCCCGCGGGCACCGGCCTGGGCTCGTCGGGCAGCTTCACCACGGCCTTGCTCAAAGCGCTCCACGCGTACAAGAACCAGGTGGTCCACCCGCGCGATCTGGCCGAACAGGCCTGCCACATCGAGATTGACATCCTCCGAGAGGAGATCGGCAAGCAGGATCAGTACATCTCGGCCTTTGGCGGGCTGACCTGCTTCGAGTTCCGGCCCGGCGGCGATGTCGACGTCCGGCCGCTGGCCCTCAGCAGCGATACCCTCTACAACCTCGAAGACAACCTGCTGCTGTTCTTCACCGGCTACTCGCGCTCGGCCTCCGAGGTGCTGAGCGACCAGAACCGGCGCACGCTCGGCAGCGACGCGGAGGTCGAGCGCAACCTGACCGACCTGAAAGAGATCGCCCGCGCGACCTGCAAAGCCCTCGAGGGCGGCGACTTCGACGCTTTCGCCCGGCTGCTGAGCGTGCAGTGGGAGCAGAAGAAGCGGCGCAGCAGCGCCGTCAGCAACGGTTCGATCGACCGCTGCTATGAGCTGGGCATGGCTAACGGCGCCCTCGGCGGCAAGCTGGTGGGCGCCGGCGGCGGCGGATTCCTGATGTTCTACGCCGAAGACCGTGTGCGGCTCCGCCGCGCCATGGCCGGCGCCGGCTTGCAGGAGGTTCGCTTCCGGTTCGATTTCCAGGGCGCGCAGGTGGTCACGCAATCGTGAGCCGTCCTCTTCCGGTGGCGGTGCTGGCGGGCGGCCTCGGCAAGCGTCTCGGAGAGCTCACCGAAAGGCGGCCCAAGGCGATCCTCGAGGTCGCGGGCGAGCCGTTCATCGCCCATCAGCTCCGCCTGATGCGTCAGGAGGGCATTGGCGAGGTGGTCGTTTGCGCCGGGCATCTGGGTGATCAGATCGAGCGCTTCGTCGGCGACGGCGCAGCCTTCGGACTGAGCGTGCGATTTTCGTATGACGGCCCCACCCTTCTCGGTACCGCCGGCGCGCTCGAGAAGGCTCTGCCGCTGCTCGGCGACGCTTTCTTCGTGCTGTACGGGGACTCGCTCCTCCCCTGTCGCTACGCGCCCATTCAGCAGGCCTTCCTGGACAGCGGCCGGCTGGGGCTCATGACTGTCTACGCCAACGACGGACGTTGGGACACTAGCAACGTGGAGTTCTCCGATGGGCGCATCGTGGCCTACAGCAAGGACCAGCTCACCCCGGCCATGCGGCACATCGACTACGGCCTCGGCTTGCTCAGGCGTGAAGCGCTCGAGCTGGTGCGTGACGTGCCCTGCGACCTGGCCTGGCTGTACCAGGAGCTGCTCCGGCGCGACCAGTTGGCCGCCTACGAGGTGAGCGAGCGATTTTACGAGGTCGGCTCGGTGAGCGGCCTGGAGGAAACTGAGCGCTACTTGAGGGCGCATGCAGTTCATTGAGCAGTACCTGGCAGAAGCACACACCGTAATCGATGGGCTCGACAAAGGCGCCATCGAGCGTCTGGCGGAGGAGCTGGCGGCGGTGCGGGAGCGTGGCGGCCGGCTGTTCATCCTGGGCGTAGGGGGCAGCGCCGCCAATGCCTCCCACGCGGTCAACGACTTCCGCAAGCTGGCGGACATCGAAGCTTACGCGCCCACGGATAACGTCTCGGAGCTGACTGCCCGCACCAACGACGAGGGTTGGGCGACCGTGTTCGCCGCCTGGCTCCGGACCAGCCGGCTCAAGGCCGAGGACATGTTACTGGTGTTTTCGGTCGGCGGCGGCAGCGAGAAGCCGGCCGTGAGCCCGAACCTGGTCGAGGCGCTTCGCTTCGCACGGCGCGCCGGCTGTCGCATCGCCGGCATTGTTGGCCGGGATGGTGGCTACACCGCCGAGGTCGCGGACGTCGCGGTTGTCGTGCCCACGGTCCATCCCGAGCACGTGACGCCCCACACGGAAGCCTTCCAGTCGCTCATCTGGCATCTGCTGGTGTCGCACCCGAAAGTCAAAGCCAAGCCCACGCGCTGGGAATCGCTGCCGTGAGGCGGGCGGTCTTTCTGGACCGCGACGGCGTCTTGAACCGGATCGTCGTCCGGCCTGACATCGGCGTCGGATCCCCCCGCAGCCTGGACGAGCTCGAGATCACGCCGGGAGCTATGGACGCCCTCATGCAGCTGCGCCATGCCGGCTTCCTGCTGATCTGCGTGACCAACCAGCCTGAGCTTGCGCAGGGGAAGCTAGATCGGGCCGTGCTGGAGGCTATGCACGACCGGCTCCGCCGCGAATTGCCGCTGGACGACCTGCTGATGTGCCCTCACGATGATGCCGCCGGTTGCGAGTGCCGCAAGCCCAAGCCGGGCCTGCTCACCGCGGCCGCGGCGAAGCATGGCATCGACCTCCCCACTAGCTTCATGGTCGGCGATCGCTGGCGCGACGTAGAGGCCAGCAAAGCCGCGGGCTGCGTGACCGTGTTCCTGGACGGCGGCTACGAGGAGCGGCGGCCGGCCGTCGAGCCCGACGCCGTCGTTCGCTCCCTGCAGGAAGCGGCCGAATGGATCCTGTTACAGTAGCCCTCGGATGGCTTCCGTGACGAGCCCGGCCGCGGTCGAAGCGGATCTGCCGGAAGCGGCTCGCCGGTGGCTTTCAACATGCCGGGTCAAAATCTTCGCCGACGGGCCCGACCTGTCCGATCTGAGCAAGCTCCTGGCCCAACCGTTCATTCGGGGCGTCACCACGAATCCGACGCTGCTCCGTAAGGCGGGGGTCGCCGACTACGAGGCATTCGGGCGCGAGATGCTGTCCACAGTACGCCACCTGCCGGTATCGTTCGAGGTCATCGCCGACGACTTCGTCGAAATGGAGCGCCAGGCGCACAAGATCGCCGGTTGGGGCGACAACGTCTACGTCAAGATCCCCGTGACCAACACCCGCGGGCAGTCCTCCGCGCAGCTGGTGCGGCGCCTCAGCCGGGCCGGCGTGAAAGTGAACGTCACCGCCATGCTGACGCTCGAGCAAATCGCGGGCATGGTCGAGATGCTGGACGGCGGCGCGCCGGGCATCGTGTCGCTGTTCGCCGGCCGCGTCGCCGATACGGGACGCGATCCCGTGCCGGTGATCGCCGACGCCGCCCGCTTGCTGGAGGCGCACCCGGGGATCGAGCTGCTGTGGGCCAGCCCTCGTGAGCTGTTGAACCTCTTCCAGGCCGAGGCCGCGGGCTGCCACATCATCACCATGACTGCCGACCTGCTCGACAAACTGCAGCTGATCGGCAAGGACCTGGCCGCCTACTCGGCGGAGACGGTCGCCATGTTCTACGGCGATGCGCGCCGCGCCGGCTACGAGCTGTAGCGGAAGAGTCCTCGCCCCGCTCCTAGGCTTGCTGCTGCTGGCCTTCGGCCTGCGGGCGGCGGGCCTCGAGCGGCAGTCGATCTGGGTCGACGAAGGCTTCAGCGTGGACTTCGCCAGCCGCAGCGCCGCCGATATGACGGCCATGTGGAAGGCCCGCGGCGGCGTGGGCGCGATCACCAATTCCGAAACGGCCCGCGCCGCCAGCGATCCGCTGGCCATTGCCGTGGACATTCACCCGCCCCTGTACTACCTGCTCCTGCACGAGTGGCTGCCGCTAGCCGGGCGCGGCGAATACGCGGTTCGCTTCCCGTCGGTGATGATCGGGACGCTGCTCGTCCTGACGCTCTACAAGCTGGGCGTGAGCCTGGCCCGGCCGGGCGTCGGGCTGGCCGCGGCGGCTGTTGGCGTATCGGCGCCGTTCTACGTCGCCTACTCGCAGGAAGCCCGCATGTACGCGCCAGTGGCCCTGTTCGGCGCCCTGTCGCTGTACTTCACCTGGCGCCTGCTGCGTGGTGGGCCAGGGCTGTGGCCCTGGATCGGCCTGGTCGCCACCAGCTCGCTGGCGCTGTACACCCATTACTCGGCCGTGCTGGTCATCGCGGCGGAGAATCTGCTCCTTCTGGGTGCGCTGATCTGGCGGTCAAAGCGCGGCCCGCTGCTCGTGCGCTGGGTGGCGGCGCAGCTCGTCCAGCTGACCCTGTTCTTCCCGTGGCTGCGCACGACCATCGGCCAGGTGGCCAAGTACAACGAGAACCTGTGGATTCCGAACTGGCAGCACGAGGTCACAGAGACGTTCCGAGCCTTCGATGCCGGGCTGTGGATCCGGCCTGAGCGCAGCCTGTGGCTGGCCGTGCCGGTCACGGCGATTCTCCTGGCCGGCCTGGCCGTGGGGGCGCGCTGGGACCTGCGCGTCCGAAGACGAGTCGCCCTACGGTTTGGCGGCGCCGCGCTTCTGTGCGAGCTGGGCCTTGCGCTCGCCGCCTTTCAGATCCGCCCCGAGTTTCATCCCCGCTACCTCATGGTCGTGGCCACGCCGTACTATCTGCTGCTGGGCGTCTCTCTGGCGGCGCTCTGGCGCCGGTGGCGGCCGGCCGGAATCCTCGCCGCGGGTGGGCTCGCGGCGGTGTTCGCGGTCGGGTTGTGGGGCTACGAGTTCGACCCGAACTTTGCCAAGGACGATACGCGCACCCTGGCCCAGTACTTGGCCGGCCGGACCACGGCGGACGATGTCATCTTCCTCGACGCTCCAGAGCCGCTCGGCTACTACTATCATGGCCCGGCGCAGCTGTACTCTATCCCCGGCGATGCCGCCACTGTGGCCCAGGTGATGACCGACAAGGCCGCCGGGAAGAGTCGCGTCGTGTTCGTGCAGTGGTTCCTCAGCACGTCCGACCCGGAGCAGCTGCTGCCATTCCTGCTCCAGAAATACGGACGCCTGGTGGACGATCACTGGTTCCGCGGCTATCGCGAGCGAACCTACGCGCTGCCGGCGGACACCAGGTTCGAGCTGAGCCCGGCAGACCGGCCGGCGCAAGCCACCTTCGAAGACGTCCTGCGCCTCGAAGGCGCCGGCTGGCAGCCGGCCAGGAGCTCTCAGAACGTGATGCTGGCGATCAAATGGCGGCTGCTCAAACCCGTCGCCAAGGACTACAAGGCCACCGCCTTCCTCACCGACGAGGGCGGCCATCTTGGCGGACAAGTGGATCTGCTCCTGCGCCACGGCCAGGCGGCGACCAGCCGCTGGCAAGCCGGCGAAGAGGCCACCGCGTACTACGTCCTCGACACGCTTCCTGGCCTCATGCCGGGCCGTTACAACCTGCGCGTGGCGGTCTACCCCGAGGGTGAGGACCGGCGGCTCAGCGTGCTCGACGCAGCCGGCGCGCCCGCTGGCGGAGACGCGACCATCGGCAGCGTGGAGGTGCCCAGGGCGGCCGAAGCCGTGGACCCGGCGCAGCTAGGCATTTCCAGGACCGTGAACAAGAGCGCTGCCCCGGGCATCGCGCTGCTTGGCTATGACCTGCCGCGCTCGAACCTCCTGCAGGGTGACGCACTCCGCCTGACCCTGTTCTGGCGGGCCGCGGCAGCCCCGGCCGTCGATCTCAGCACGGTGCTGGCGCTGAAGAGGCCCGGTGACGCCGAGCCCGCCTGGCAGACCTCAGCCGCTCCGCGATACCCCACGAGCCAGTGGCGCGCCGGCGACGCCTTCCGCGACTGGCGCGATGTCGTCCTGCCGGCTCAGCTCGCTCCGGGCGGTTATCAGCTGCTCGCCGGCATGGGCGGCGAGCTGATCCCCCTGGCCGAGGTCCAGGTTCAGGAGCGCAAGCGCACATTTGAGGCGCCCTCGCCGGAACACCGGGTCCGAGCCGAGCTGGGCGGCAGTATCCAGTTGCTCGGCTACGACCAGGACAAGCCGGGCTACAAGCCTGGCTCGAGCGCCAGGATCACGGTCTACTGGCGCGGCGCCGCGCCCATGGCCGCCAGCTACACGGGCTTCGTCCACCTGTTGGACTCCGGCCGCCACGTTGTCTCGCAGATGGATACCGTGCCGGATCGAGGCATGCTTCCAACCACCGCCTGGCTGCCCGGCGAGGTCGTCCAGGACGCCTATGACTTACCCCTCAAGCCGGATCTGCCACCCGGCACCTACCAGATCGAGGTGGGCTTCTACCGGCCCGACACGGGCCTGCGCCTCAAGGCCATCTCGTCCGAGGTGCCGGCCATCGACGACGGCCTGCTGGTTGGCTCGCTCGTGGTTACGAACTAGGCAGCGGTGCCAGCACGCGGTCAGCTCCGGCGCCCTCGACGGGCAGCCGTCGCAGGTCCGGAAATGTGTACAAGCCGATTTCGAGCTGCCTGCCTGCCGTGAGGCTGAGGTCGCGGATGTCCTCCACGACCTCGCCGGCGTCCCACAGCGACGTCGGGTAGCTGCCGCCGCGCGGCGGGCTGTCCTGCTGGGCGACAAGCTGGCCCCGCCCGTCGAGGACATGCACGAACACGGTGTAGTCGCGCGTAGGCTTGCGCAGGGCCTGCCACCGAAGCGCCACCCCGCCTTGCGAGCGGCGCACGCTCACCAGGGCGATCTCGCCGCTACCAAACACGGCCAGCGGCGGTTCGGCCGTCGCCTCAGGTGAACGGCCGTAAACCTTCAGCGGGCCAATTCGCGCCGCGGTGCCCGCCGGCTGGCCGTTCTGAAACTGAGCAAGGCGCCGGCCACTGATGGGCTCGTAGAAGCCGGTTTCCAGCCAGTAGCCGCCGGTTGGCGTGTCTGGCCGCGGATTGAGCGCGAAGTCGGAGATCACCGTCTCGCCGTCCTGCCAGTAGGGACGCGGGTAGCCCCGGAAATCGGGGTTGGTGGACCAGATCGTTCCGCTGGCGTCCACCAGGTGCATGAACTGTCGGACATCGTCGGGGATGGGCCCGTGCGCGTCCCTGATCTGCCAGAGCAGCCGGACGCTGGACGGCGAGCCGGCGCGCAGCTCTCCGGCCTGGTAGCCGGTGAGCCGGATGGAATGGGCGACGTCCGCGTCGAGCGGCAGGGATACGGGCGGCTCGGCGTGCGCCAGCTCGAACAATCCGTAGGCCGCGCGCCCGCCAGGAGTCACCACGGTCTGCCTGGGCTCGCCGGCCAGCGCCTTCAACTCGCCGTACGCGAAGTCCAGGCCGGCATCTGCCAGGTATGTGGCCGGCGCCCTCGGCAGGACGAACGTTTGCCCGCCGTCAAACCGCTTCTGGCGCCCCTTCAGCAGGTACCCGAATACGCCCGCCGCCTGGTCACGGTTGGAGACGTAGACGGTTTCGCCGGAGGGTGGCAGCGCAGCGGCTTCCATGCTGTATCGCACAGGGATGCCGTAGTTGGTCGCCGTGCCCTGCTCCGGGACGGCGAGCCCGAACTGTACGCGCGCGTATGCCGTCCAGCCGATCACGAGCCCCAGTAAGCCCATCCCAAGCGCCGGCCAGGGGATGGCAGCTAGGGCCAAGGCCGCCAGCACGCAGCCTGAGGGCAGCAGCGCGAGCAGGTAGTGGGGCGCCACGCTTCCCGAATGGTTCAGCGCGACCACCAGCGGCGCGAGAAACGAGCCGGCGGCGATCAGACTTAGTGGACGGCGGCGGGCCAGCGTCAGAATCAGCCCGGTCGCCAGCGCCGCTGCATAGAACCAGCCCAACGGATCCATCGAGAACGCCGGCAGGAACGTGTCGCGCGGCAGCAGCAGCTCCCGGTAGACGTGCTGGCTGAACAGCGCGACCATGGCGGCTAGGGCCTGGGCGTCGAGCTGTTTTGGCTGGGCGAGGAAGCGCACGGCGGCTTGCCCGTCGGACCAGCCGCTGCTGCCCTGCAGGTACAGGTACGGGCTGAGCACAAGCAGCAGCCCGAGGGCCGCCGCCGCGCTCGGCCAGCCGGCGCGGCGCTTTGCCGCGGTGACGGCGAGCCAGACCACGAGCAGGGCCGCGGCCTGAGGGTGGAGTTGCGCCGCGCAGCCGATGGCGAACAGGGCCGCGGCCTGGGCCCACTGGCTACCGCGCCGCCAGCACTGGACCAGGCCCCACAGCGCGAGTGCCGCGAACAGCGGCACCAGGTCGGGATTCCAGAGGGTTCGGCCGTAGATGACCGCTGCCGGCTCGAGGGCATACAGCAAGCCGGCCGCCAGCCCTGCCCTGCGGCCGCCGATGGCGCGCGCGGCAGCGTAGATGAACAGCCCCGCGAGAGCGTCGAGCAGGCCCCAGTACGCCGACGCCAGCACCGGGCTGGCGCTAATCAGCGCTGGCGGTAGGGCCAGCAGCGTGGCGAGCGGAGGGTGGCGGATGCCGACGGTGAACGACATGCCCGTGGTCAGCGGTATCTGGCCGGTGGCCAGCACATGGGCCGCGGAGCTCAGCAGCGTCGCCTCGTCGTCGGCGAAGCGCGTGTACTCGATGCCCCACAGCCGGGTAAACACCGCCGTCAGCAGTACCGCCGCGGGCCGGGCCAGGCCGGCCCGGCGTGGGGATTTCACAATTGGATGGTGCACAGCGGTCGGGAGAAGGCTACCCATTCAGCCGCCCCGGCGGTCTGGCTTGCGGCGGCCATTACGCTAGCAGGCGCGTTCCTGCGCTTCTTCCTCCTGAACCGCTACCCCGTTGGGTTCTATTTCGACGAAGCCGCCAACCTGTTCGATATCTTCGGCCTCGGCCCGAGCTTCCACCCCATCTACTTCCCCAACAACAACGGCCGGGAGCCCTTCTTCTTCTACTGGGCCGCCATATTCGTGCGCCCGCTGCTCGTCTCGCCCTACGCGCTGCGCGTCGCGGCCGCCTTCCTGGGCGTGGCCACCGTGCCCGCGGTCTATTTCTGCATCTCGCAGATGCTGCGTAAAGCCGAGGGCGCCCAGCGAGCCCGGCGCGTGGCCCTGTTCTCGTCGGTGGTCTGCGCCGTGCTCTTGTTCCACGTGATCTTCAGCCGCACCGGGCTGCGGACGATCAGCCTGCCGCTGTTCGAGTGCCTCGCTTTTGGGCTGCTGTGGCAGGCCGCGCGGCTCCGCTCAGCCTGGCGCTTCGTGCTGGGCGGGGTGCTCCTGGGCGCCACGCTTTACACCTACACCGCGGCCCGCCTGCTGGTTGCTGGCGTGCTCGTGTACGCTGCCTACTGCCTGCTCTTTCAGCGCAAGTCGCTCTATTGGCGCGGCGCGGCGCTGGCCGTCGCCGGCGGGATCGTCACGGCTGTGCCCCTCGCCGTCTACGCGGCTGCTTATCCAGCCTATTTCTTCCAACGGACGGAGGGTGTGGCGATTACCGATCTCGCCACCGCGGGGCGGAACGCGCTGGCCATCCTGGCCATGTTCAACCTGCACGGCACGGACGAGGCCCTGCAGAATATCCCCGGCTTGCCGGTGTTCGATCCGGTCATGGGCCTGCTGTTTCTGGTGGGCGCGGTGCTGTGCCTGTCACGGCTCAGCCGGGCGCCCTACGTCTTCGCGCTGATCTGGCTGGTCAGCATCATCCCTGCCTCGGCGTTCAGTCCGCGGGCGCCGTACTATCTGCGGCTCACCGGGCTGATTCCGCCGGCCGTTTTTCTGGCCGGTCTCGGGCTGGCCCATTTGCCGGAGCTGCTGCGCCGCTTTCGGTGGGCCTATGTGCCCTCCATCGCCGTGGTACTGGCGTCGGGCGCCGTGACATTCCACAACTACTTCCAGGCGTGGGGCGACTCCGGCGAAGCCTTCTACGCGCTGATGCAGGACAAAGTTGACGGCGCCGCGCAGGTACGGAGCTGGATCGCCGCGGGCGACCAGGTGTTCCTGGCGCCGCTCTACGCGCAAGACTGGACATACCGGTTCCTGACGCGCGGCTGGCCCATCCAGAGCTTCGAGGCCAGGGACTGCACGCCGCTCCCCCCGGCCGGGCAGGCGGTCACCTACGTGTACCCGTTCTTCGACAGGGAGCAGCCGCCGCTCCTCTTGTCGCATCTGGGGGGCAACTCCCGCGTCGAGGAGGCGCCCAACTCTCGCGGCGAACCGAACCTGATTGCCATCCGCCTTGTTCCGGCTCCGCCCTCCGGCCAGGCACTGGCCAGCTTCGGCGGCCAGATTGCTCTCGAAAGCGTTGTTGCGCCCACTGGCGTGCTGAAACCCGGCGAGAGCATCCAGCTGACACTTGCCTGGCGCGCTCTGCGCCAAATGGACACCGACTACACGGTGTTCGTGCACGTCGACGAGAATGTCAGCCACCGCCGCATTCAGCGTGACTCCATGCCCTGTGGCGCCTCCTTTGGAACGAGCCATTGGACGCCGGGAGAGCGGGTGCTGGACTACTACAGCCTGCCCGTACCGGCCGACGCCCCGGATGGGGCCTACACTGTGACGGTGGGCCTCTATAAAGCGCCCGAGCTCCGCAACCTCCAGATCGATGGCCGGGACGGCAGCGAACTTGAGGTCGGCACGATCAGGATTGCACGCTGATGGGCCCCAGCGTGACATGGTCGCTGCCGTCCTTCAGCTTGAGCCGCTGCAGCCCCTCCAGCTTGTACAGCCCCACAAACACCTGATAGGCGCCGGGCGCGGCCCCGCGCGGCACCACCAGGCCGTAGTTGTCGGTGAGCGTCTCACCCGGTTTCCAACTCGTCGTCGGGCGGGTGTTGGCCACCGGCTCGTCATCGCGCTGGGTGACGGTCTTGCCCTGCGGGTCGACCAGGTGGGCGAACACCTTGTACCGTTCGGCCGGGGTGGCGTCGGCTTGCCATTGCAGTGCGAACATGATCGGCTGGCCCGCCCGCACCTCGGTCCCGAAGAACTGGTATCCGGCAAGCCTGATCTGCGCGTCCGGCGCCAGGAACGTCGCAGAGCTCGCCGTGAACTGCCCCGGCTGACGGGGCCTCTCGTAGCGGATGATCTCGGCGTTCGAAAACCAGTGCTGGTCCACGCGGAAAGCGTGCTGGTCGAACCAGTGCTCGACGAAGGCGGTCCTGTCGTAGTCCCAGGGCGTAAGCCAAACCTCGCCGTGCCGGCTCAGGATGTCGCTCAACTGCTGGTTGGCGGCCTCCTGCTGTCCCTGCGGCGGATTGGGCACGAAGAACGTGGGCTGGGCCGGCGCATAGTACTGGTACATCGGGTCCGAGGGCGGTAGGTTCACGATGAACGCGGCGTCGGGCTGCGCCGAGTCGCGCACGTAACCGAGCAGGCTGCGGATGTCCTGCGTGCTGGCATACACGACCTTGCCGTAGTAGCCCGGCAGGCGGGCGACCGATGGCGCGCACAACGCCGCCAGCGCCGCCAGTTCGAGCGCCGGCCACGGACGCGTCAGCACGAGCCCTCCGGCGGCCGCCGCCAGCAGAAACGCCGGCAGGATGATGACCATGTAGCGCTCGAAGAAGATCGGCCGCCACAAAGAGATGGCGTACACAGCCATGGGCGGCGCCAGCAGCCAGCAGGCGATCATCAGGCGAGCCTCGCCGCGCCCTCGCCACGCCACCAGGCCGATCGCCACCAGCGCCCCCGCCAGCACAAACTGCCAGGCCACGAGCTTGCTGCCCAGCCCGGTCAGGAACGCCGGTATCAACGCTGTGCTCATGGCCGGCAGCGATACGGCGCGCACCATGTCGTTGCCGTAGCTCTGCAGCGCCGCGCTGTCCAGCGCCAGCCAGGGCAGGTACAGCCCCACGATGGCCACCTGCGAGCCGAGCCACGCTGCCACCGCTTTGAACCGCCGGCTCAGGACGAGCGCCAGGAAAAGCACGTCCTGCGCGAGCAGCACGAAAGCCGCGAACAGGTGGCTGTACAGCGCCAGCGCCGTGACCGTCACGTAGACAGCCCAGCTCCAGCCTGATGCGCCGCGCAGGATCCGCAACTGGCAATAGGCCGAAACGACCAGCAAGAAGATCAGCTGCGGGTAGGCGCGGACTTGCTGGGCGAAGTCGATCAGCAGCGGGTTGACCACCGCCAGCAGCAGAACCGTCACCCCGAGAATGCGCCCCCCGAGCGCGGCGCCGAGCCGAAAAATCCCCGCCCCGGCCAACACGCCGAAGCTTGCGGCCAGAAAGCGGCCGGCGAATTCCGAGGTCCCGGCGAACGGCTGCCACGCGTGCAGCAGGAAGTAGAACAGCGGCGGGTGGAGCTCGTGGCGCGCTAGCTGTACGATCTCGCCCAGCGAATGCTGGGCAATCATCAGGCTGAAGGCGTCGTCACCAGTGGCCGCCTGCAGGTCGAGGTGAAACACCCGCAAGAAGAAGGCAGCGAGCAGCAGGACCGCGACGGCGGCCCAGTAGCCGCCGGTTCGCCGCACGGAGGGGATTATAGGTAGGCGCCTCACCGCCATTGGCTTGCTCTGGCTGAGCGTGCTGATCTTCTTCGCCCCACTTTTCACCCCGGACGCGGCCTCTCGGAAGTACTTCCCCCCGGGCGATTTCTGGCTCCAGTTCCTGCCCTTCCACACCTTCGCAGCGCAGGAGCTGGCCAGGGGCAAGCTGGCGCTGTGGGACCCCTACATGTTCAGCGGGCACCCCTTCCAGGCGGACATCCAGACGGCCCTGCTGTATCCAATCGCCTTCGCCAATGAATGGCTTGGCGGCCGCGGCTTCGGCTACATGGCGCTGGAGTGGGAGGCGATCGTCCACTTCGGACTGGCCGCAACGTTCACCTACCTGCTGGTCGAGCTGCTGACCGGCAGCACCTGGGCCGGCCTCCTCGGCGCGGTGACGTTCACTTTCAGCGGCTTCCTGACCAGCTATCCCAGCCAGCAGCTGCCGGTGCTGGAGTCGACCGTCTGGCTGCCGCTGGAGCTCTACTGCCTGGAGCGGGCCACCGGCGGCTCGCCTCGCTGGCTGCCGGCGGCCGGCCTGTGCTTGGGGCTGGCGCTCCTGGCCGGCCATCCCCAGACGGTCCTCTACCTGACCTATCTCGGAGCGGCCTACTTCCTGTTCCGGTTTTCGTGGCGGCGGTGGTGGCAAGGGATGTGGCTCGCGCTGCCGGCGGTGGGGCTGGGCGCCGTCCAGCTGCTGCCTACACTCCAGCTGTTCCGGGTGAACGGACGTGGCAAGCTGGACTACGAGTTCGCCGCCGGGGGGCTGATGCCCGGCGACCTGCCGGCGCTGCTTCTCAACGAGCCACTGGGAGGGCGCATTCTCTACGTCGGCTTGCTGTCCCTCGCGCTGGCGATCGTGGCCGTCGCCCTGGTCCGCCGTCGCCAGGTGGCGTTCTGGGCGGCCACTGCCGTCGTGGCGCTGCTCCTCAGCCTGGGGACGTATGGACCTCTGTTCCGGCTGTTCTTCGATTTCCTGCCTGGCTGGGGTTTGTTCCGCGACCAGGAGCGGGCGGTGATCTGGCTGGCGCTGGCCCTGTCCATCCTTGCCGGCTTCGGGCTGACGTGGCTGCTCGCTCGGGTGAGCTTCGGCGCGGCGCTGGCGGGCGTGCTGGTCTTGCTCAGTGTCGGGAACCTGTTCTGGGCCAACCGCGGCAACAACCTCAGCCCCGATCCGCCGCGACTGGATGCCATCATGTCTTTGCTTCAGCCCGTCCAGGCCGACCAGGACATCTTCCGCGTGCGCATCAGCGAGGAGGGGCTGGGTCACAACACCGGCAACCTCTTTTCCCTGCAGTTCGTGAGCGGGGACAGCCCGCTCGAGCTGAGGCGCTTCCGCGATTGGACCGAGGACGAGCTGGAGGGTAATCGAGTCACCGAGTGGAACCTGCTCCGGCTGACCAACAGCCATTACGTGATCAGCAGCCGCGAGCTGTGCGCCGCGCCGTGCGGCGAAGCGGACGGTCTTCGTCTGCTGGCCAGCGCCGACGTGCCCGCCGGCGCGCGGATTCTGGAGTCGCAGCGAGGCGCATTTCCTCCTGCCAGGCGGCTGTACCTCTACCGCGTGCTGTTCCCACTGCCGCGGGCCTTCTTCGTAACCCAGGCGCGGCTGGTGACCGGCGAACGGCAGGCCATCGAGGTTCTCAACCGACCGGGCTTCGATCCTGCGACCACGCTGCTCCTGCAGAATGGCTACATCCCCCATTCGAGCCCGCCCGATCCTGGGGCCCGCTTGCGAACCGACGTTACCGGCTACGCTCCAGGGTTCCTCGAGGTTCAGACTTCCGCCGACCGGCCGGCGTACTTGTTGCTGAGTGAGGTCGCGTACCCCGACTGGCAGGCGACCATCGATGGCCGGCCTGTCGAGACGCTGGTGGCGGACGGGCTGTTCACGGCGCTCGACGTCCCGCCTGGCGATCACCACGTTGTGCTGCAGTACGTCCCGAAGCCGTTCTACCTCGGGGCAGCGATCTCCGGGGTCACGCTACTGAGCCTCGCGCTCGTTTTCATGGCACCCGCCTTCCGCCGGCCGAAGCCGGCGGAAGTGCCCTTGCTGGAGCCCGCGCCGGCATGATGCCGCCCGGCGCCAGGCGTACCTGGCGGCGCCCATGGCATGGCTTTCCGCGGCTGCAGGCCGTCCTGACCGCGGTTTTTGCCCTCGGGCTCATGGCTGCCTGCGCCGGCCGGGCTCAGCCCGCCCCAGCCTCCGCCAAGGTCGCCCGCTCGGCTCCGGCCTTTATGCAGATCGATGTGCAGCGTGGCTGGGCGTTCAAGCCCGATCCCTCCGGCGAGGCCGACTGGTCCTCGCCCAGTCTGGATGACTCAGGTTGGGACCTGCTGGACACCGGCCGCTTCTGGCAAAAGCAAGGCTACGACGGCTACGCCGGCGTTGCTTGGTACCGCCGCTGGGTGGAGGTGCCCCCTGCCTGGGCCGGCCGTGACGCCTACCTGGTGCTCGGGGGCGTGAACGACGAGTACGCCGTCTTCGTTGACGGCAAGCGCCAGGGAGAGGCCGGCAGCCTGGAGCCGGGCAAGTCCGCGATCCTCCATGCCACTGCCACGCCGGTGACGCTGCGTGCCGGCAAGCGCAATCTGGTGGCCATCCGCGTGCGCTCGGCGCACAACTTCGGCGGTATCGCCAAAGGACCGGTGGCGCTGACGACCGTGGCCGAGATCCCCCGCTCGCCGGTCGAGCTGGCAATCGACTACGCCGCGGCGCACCCCGATGGCGTTTGGCCCGGTTGGATGCGCGGCCAGGGCCGAAGCTGGACGACGGTTGGGCTGCCGAAGGGCGGCCCGCAGAGCCTGGCCGGTCCGGATGGCAGCTGGGAAGCCAGTGCGTCATCGCCCGCCGTCACCGCCTGGCTGGTGGACCGCCCGAGCGGCAAGCTCCTGCCGCCGCGGGATGTGCAGTGGTCCCTGACGGATGGGCGCCTTCCGATCGTGCACGCCTCCTGGCGCGCGGAGGGTGTTGCCGTCGCCACTCAGCTGTGGCAAGCTCCCGGAGGCTCCGTCCAGTGGCGGGTTCGCATCGCCAACGAAGCCGCGGCGCGCGACCTGAGCCTCGTCGTCGCCCTGCGGCCATACCAGGTCCAGGACGCCATTGCGCCGCTTTACCAGGTGTCGTTAAACGGCAAGGCCACGCTCGCCAACGGCAAGCCGGCGCTCATCGCCGCCGAAGCGCCCTCGCGCACCGTCGCCTCGACTGGCGAGCTGGGCGATGTGTCCGTAGCCCAACCGGATTTCCAGGCCGCCGAGGACGGCGCCGGGCTGGCCTCGATCGCCCTGGTGTACGACCTGCGGCTGGACGCCGGCGGCAGCCGCGAGCTGGCCTTCGCCGCGCCGCTCGACTTGAGCGCCGCGGTTGAGGCGAAGGGCAGCCCCGACGACGCGGCCGCGCGCTGGCGCGAGCTGCTGCGCCCCGGCAGCATCCAGGTGCCAGACCGGCGCGTCACCGATGCGTTTTACGCCTCGCTGGCTTACATCCTGATGTCCAACGACGGTGGGGCCCTGCATCCGGGCCCGCTGCTGCACGATGCCTTCTGGTACCGCGACAGCGCCTACATGCTGTCGGCGCTGGAACGCGCCGGTCTGCTGCCGCAGGCGCGCGAGCTGTTGATTGCGCTCACGCGGTTCCAAGCCGGCGATGGGGAATTCCCGGCCAATCTCAGCACCCACCGGCAGGTTGGCCACCGGCGCGGCGCGCCCGAGTGGGACTCCCAGGGCCAGGGCATCCACGCGCTCGTGGAGTACTACCGGTTCAGCCGCGACCTCGATTGGCTTCGGGGCCAGTGGCCGGCAATCGACCGCGCCGCGGCTTGGCTCGAGCGACTCATCGGCCCCGCTGGCCTGCTGCCGCCCGGTGAAAGCGCCGAGGATCTCGGCCCCGCGGATCAACGCCACTTTTGGGACGACTTCTGGGGCGTCATCGGCCTGCGTGACGCATCCTTGGCAGCTGCCGGCGTGGGCGAGCAGGGTCGGGCGGGCCAGCTCTCGACTGAGGCGGACGCACTCCTTAAGGCCACACTTGCGGCAGGCCAGCCGGGACTCGGTCGAGACGGTGTGTTCCCCAACGGGCCGGGCAGCCCCTTGACGCCGGCCGACGCGCGCGGCACGTCTCCCGCCGTGTGGCCTGGGCGGCTCCTCGAGCGCGACTTCGCCCGCCAGCAGTTCCAGGGATACTTCGAGCGGTTCATCACGCCCTATGGCGGCGCGTTCCGGCACGAGAACAACAACTTCTGGCCCTTTGGCGGACTTGAGATTGCCCACGCCTCCCTGCTGTCCGGCCTGCCCGAGCAGGCCAACTACATCCTCGATTGGCACCTCGATCACCCCACCGCGCGCGGCGTGTGGGCCTGGGGCGACGAGGTCAGCCAGGACGGCAGCCGGCTGATCGGCGGCGACATGCCCCACGGCTGGACCGCCGCCGAATATGTGAGCCTCGTGCGCGACATGCTCTTCTTCGAGGACGGCGACACCCTCCAGCTCGCCCCCGGCGTGCGGGCCGAGTGGCTCGCTTCGGATGGCATGACCGTGTCCGTCGACCGCCTGCCGGCCTACTTCGGCACGCTGTCGTATAAGCTGCGTCGCGCCGGCTCCACGCTCACACTCGAGCTCCAGCCCAGCTCGCCCCCGCCCGGCGGCTACGACCTGTACCTGCCGCTGGCGGCGGCGTGGCTCGAGCTCGACGGCGCGCCCGCACAGCCGGTTTCGAGCCTGCCGGTCCACCTGCCTCCGTCCACTCGCCGAGCGGTCATCGGGCTCGCCCAGCGCTCGCTTTGAAGCGCTCCGCGGGCCGGTGTATACTCTGCCTGCGGGGTGGAGCAGTGGCAGCTCGTCGGGCTCATAACCCGAAGGTCGTCAGTTCGAATCTGACCCCCGCAACCAATTTTGCCCTTCGCCGCCTGCTTGTGTAGCAATGTTTGTAGCAATTCGGGCACACATTGCTGCACCGGGATAGCCTCTGACCGGCCAAACCCCTTCTTGCGCGGTCGCAGCACCACAGATCAACTCGGTGATCCCAGTGCCGCGGGAGGAGGCTCCAGGAATCGGAACGGCTGTGTATGAGTATGGATAGGATCATACTCAACGATGAACGAACGTGTCACCGTCACGCTGCCCGCCGAGCTGGTACGCGACATCGACCGCCTGGATAAGAACCGAAGCCGCTTCATTCAAGATGCCGCGCGCCACGAGCTCGAGCGGCGCCGGCGGGAGCTGCTCCAGGAATCCCTGCGGAGCCCGCATCCAGAGACGGCTGAGCTGGCGGATGCCAGCTTTGACGATTGGGCCGCGGCGCTGCCGGACGAGCATGCGGCTGGTCTCGTCGACCTCCGTACGGGTGTCGAAGTCCGCTGGGTGCCTGGCGAAGGGTGGACCCAAGCTCCGGCATAAGGTTCCGGCGGGGAACCATCGTTCTGCTGGCGCTTGATCCCGCGGTCGGTCACGAACAGCGAGGCGTCCGGCCGTGCGTGGTCGTCAGCGATCCGGACGTCATTAGTGACCAGCGTTTCCCCATGATGGCCATTGTGCCCATCACCGGAACGCCTGGCCAGGGCGCGCTGTACCCCCTGATCGAGCCGGGGCCCAGCGGGCTTGTCAAACGTTCGTACGCCCTCATCGATCATCTGCGTTCGGTTGATAAGCGCCGCATTCGCCGCATCTTCGGCGTCGTGTCAAGCGGCGAGATGAAAGCGATCGATCAGGGACTGGTCCTGTTCCTGGGCTTAGAGGTTCAGCCGGCCTCCCAGGGCGCGTAGCTATCGCGCGCGCTGAACGGCTGACGCCTGGTCACTCATCCGAGCGTGACGCCGGCCCGGCCACGAATTCGGCGGATTCCGCAGGCCAAGTGTTCGTGCGAAACAATGTTGCCGGCCCAGCTCGCCAGCGCTGAGCGTGACCGGATCGGGACGAACTTCAGCCGCCATTCCCCCGCAGCGCCCGCTGCGTTGAGCCCCGCGACGGTGAAGCTGCTGCCATCCTGGCCCAGCTGGGATGGTTGCGCAACCGGGTTGCCGGCCCGATCTGTCATTGTGCGGCCAGCTCCGGCCCCCAAGATGCTTGCCCGAAGCAAGGCCCCGCCGCTCTGTTCCAGCTTGGATCAGGTGGCGGGAGTGAAGCCCACCAATGCCCACCCAGGTCGAGTCGGCAGCAAACCCTGCCAGGCTTGCCGCCCTGGCACTGTCCAGGAGGCGACCACGCTGGTAAAGCTTCCGCCCTGCGCGGCGTAGGTCTTCGTCGACGTGAGCCGGCCCGAGCCCCACGTCTGACCGACGGCCAACTCTTCGAGATATCACCGCACCGTCATGGCCTGCTGCCGTCCGCACCTGGAAACCACGCACCGCCGGCCACTGCGGCGGCGTTGATCACACCCATGGCCGCCAGCCCCGCACTCAGCGCGGCGAACACCACCCTGAGGTCACCGGTCAAACGCAATGCTAGCCAGCCGCCGGCGACGGCGATCAGCAGCCGGGTGGCGTTTGCCAGCAGCGGCCACACGAGCCGCCCGGCACCCTGGGAGGCGAAATACAGCGCCATGCCAAGCCCAAACAGCCCGTACACGGGGCCGACTATCTGCAGGTAGTGCGATCCGGCGTCGAGCATCGCCGGGTCGGTATCGAACAGACCGAGCCAAGCCCGCGGGACCAGTGCCGCAGCCACACCGATTGTCTCGCAAAGGCCAGCTGCGACTCCGGCGCCGATCCAGGCCGTGCGCAGCGCTCGGCTGCGCTGACCGGCGCCGATGTTGGTGCCCACGATCGCCACCAACGGCCCACCCAAGCCGAACACCAACGGCACCAGCAGGTACTCCAGGCGCGACCCGGTGCCGTAGCCAGCGATGGCGGCCGGTCCAAAGCGACCTGCGAAGCTGGTGGCCACGGCGATCGTCAGGTTGGTGCCGATGGTGACCAGCGCCGCAACCAGGCCTACCCGCAAGATGTCATAGAACAGCAGCCACCGCAGCTGCACGCCCGCCAGCGATAGGCGCACGACGCTCCGGCCCGACCGCAGGTAGCCAGCCAGGATGACGCTGCCCACGGCGTAATAGGCCAGGAGCGAGGTGGCGCCGCCGGCAACACCCAGACGGGGCAGCGGGCCGATCCCGAAAATCAGCAGTGGTGAGACCGGAATGAGGACCACCGCGCCCACGATGGTCACCAGGGCCGGCACCACCATGTTGCCGGCGCCGCGGATCACGTTGGCCAGCGAATTGAACAGCCACAACAGGACTGCGCCCGCGAAGAGCACGTTGGAGTAGGTCAGGGCCGCCTGCAGCGAGGCTCCGCGGCCACCCAACGCGGCATACAGCCATGGTCCCCCGCCCCAGACCGTTGCTGTGAATAGCAGCCCGAAGACGACCGCGATGACCAGTGCGTGCATTGCTAACGCATCCGCATCACGCCGGCGGCCCGCGCCAAGTGCCCGAGCGACGGCAGACGATATCCCGCCGCCCACGGCCCCAGCCGACATCATCTGGACCAGCATCACCACGGGGAAGGCCAAGGCCACGCCCGCCAGGGCGTCTGTGCCCAGCTTGCCTACCCAATAGGTTTCGATCAGGCCGACAGAGGACTGCACCAGCATGACCACCATGTTGGGCGCCGCAAGGCGCAACAGGGTGCTAACGATCGGAGCTTCGAGCAGGGCGCGCGTACGCGGGTCGAACGCGTGCCGCGCTTCGACGGTGACCGGAACTTCAGCGGGTGGTGAGAGAGCGATGGCGGTTGACATGAGCGTATATGCGCCTATAATACGTGCATATGCGCCCAATGTCAACGGCCGAGCCTTCGATGGCGATGACGCAGAACTGCAACTGCCTGGCGCTGCGTCAGGCGGCTCGCTACGTCACCCAGCACTACGACCAGTACCTGGCGTCGACGGGTCTACGGTCGACACAGTTCTCGATACTTGCGCGACTTCGGCGCGAGGGGCCGATGACCATCAACGAGCTGGCAGCTGACCTGGTCATGGACAGAACCACCCTGGGCCGCAACGTCCTGCCACTGCAGCGCGACGGCTTGGTCGAAATCACCACGTCGAAGCGTGATCGCCGCCGCAAGGAGCTGCGGGTGACGGAGTCCGGAGCGCAACGCCTGGCCAGCGCCACGGAAGCGTGGGCCAGGGCTCAGCAAAGTTTCGAGTCGGCTTTCGGGAAAGCTAAGTCTGGCGAGCTGCGCGGGCTATTACGGGATGTCGTGACCACCGACCTTCAGCGCGCCGGATGACATTGATTTGGGGACCGGCCTCGCGAGGTCCCGAGCTAGGCTCAGGCCAGGACGAGCGTGTGCTCAGCCCGCATGCGCACCAGCGTCTGGCGATCTTGCGCCTCATCGAACAGGTCGGCTGGATAGGCGCAGTGCAGGGAGAACGGCTTCACCCCACCGAGCGCCGTCCGAAGCTCTTCGAGCGAACACGCCCGCTTTCGCCTCGGTCTACGGCGAGTTCTTCTGGATCTCCTCCATCCAGCCGCCCGGCGGGTCGGGCCGCTTGGGCACGCGCATGCGCTTCTCCGGATTCCAGATATCGGATCGCACTAGCGCCTTGGGACACTGGCTGAAGCACTCGTCGATAAACACCTTGATGCCCAGCCGCGGTTTCTCGCCATACGGCGCGGGGCCGAGCACCTTCAGGCTCTCCGCGTCGTCGACGATCTGGGCATGGCCGGTGACCCGCATCGTCCAGCCCTCGCCGGGTACGAAGAACAGCAGCGCCACCTGCGGGTTGTCCATCAGGTTGCGATGGCCGAAGAACAGGTTGTTCCCGGCGTAGTCCGGGATGAGCAGCGTCTGGTCGTCCACGATCACCACGAAGCCCGGCCCGCCGCCCTTGGGCGAGACGTCGCACGCGCCGGTCGACGTCGCTGTGGCCATGACCATGAACGGCGAGTTTCGGATGAAGTCCTTCATCCAGTCCGTCAGCCGCGGCTGGACCTTGTTCACGACCTCCGGCTTGGGCGGCCCGAAACGTTCGTTCAGCTCGGGTTCGCTGATGGCGTGCTGCATGGTTGGCGTGCTCATGCGCGGTATTGTTGCACGCGCAGCGCGCAGGGCGCTTTTGTTGACCTAGTAGGTTGACAAAGTCAACTTAGCCGCCTACGCTTGTTTCGATGGCTATCTCCATTGGGCAGCGCGGCGTCCTGGAGCCGCTCGAATCAGAGATCGTCGAGTTCGAGGACAAAACCAAGGCGTTCCGGGCCGGGGAAATAGCGCCGGGAGATTTCCGCGCCTGGCGCCTGACGCGTGGCGTCTATGGCCAGCGCCAGGCCGACAACCAGATGTTCCGCATCAAGATCCCGTTCGGCGGGCTCGATGCGGACCAACTGGAGGCCATCGCCGACCTGGCCGAGCATTACGCCGGCAGCGGCAAGGGCCACATCACCACTCGCCAGAACATCCAGCTGCACTTCTGCAAGCTGGAGAACGTCCCCACCATGATGCGCCGCCTCGCCGACGTGGGCCTCACCACGCGCGAGGCGTGCAGCAACACCGTCCGGAACATCACCGCCTGCCCTCTGGCCGGCGTCGACCCAACCGAGGCGTTCGACGTCACGCCCTATGCGGCGGCCTTCGCCCGCTACTTCCTACGGAAGCCTGAAAACCAGGCCCTGCCGCGCAAGTTCAAGGTCGCCTTCTCCGGCTGCGCCGAGGATTGCGCCGTCCTCGATATTCACGACATCGGTCACACGGCAGTGATCAAGGACAGCGTCAAGGGCTTCCGGGTGACCGCCGGCGGCGGTACCTCGACCATGCCTCGCAAGGGACCGGTCATCCGCGAGTTCGTCTCGACTGGCGAATACCTGCTGCTGGCCGAGGCCATTCTGGCCGTGTTCGATCGCACCGGCAACCGCAAGAACAAGAACGCCGCCCGGATGAAGTTCGTCATCGAAAAGCACGGCTGGGATCAATTCAAGGCCTGGGTCGACGAGGAGTTCGACAAGATCAAGGACAAGCAGATCGACCTGGCGCCGCTGCTGCAGCTGCCCTCCGAAGAGGCCGTCCTGCCGGCGAACGTCCCGCTGGCCGATCCCATCCCTGGATACGAGCAGTGGCGGCGGACCAACGTCCGGCCGCAGAAGCAGCCCGGCTACTTCGCTGCGTACGTGACCGTCCCCACCGGCGATCTCTATCCCGAGCACCTGCGCGGCCTGGCGGCCATCGCCCGGCGGCACAATGGCGGGCGCGTGCGTACGACCATCACCCAGAACGTCGTCCTGCGCTGGCTGCGGGAGGAGCAGCTGCCCGCTCTCCATCGCGACCTGTTCGAGCTGGGCCTGGGCGCGCCCGGCGCCCGCACCCTGACCGACGTGGTGTCGTGCCCCGGTGCCACCAGCTGCAGTCTGGCCATCACCGCTTCCATCGAGCTGGCCCGCTACGGGCTGGCGCCGCGCTTGCAAGAGCTGGTCGACCGCTATCCCGAGGCCGAGGGGGTGAGCATCAAAATCAGTGGCTGCCCCAACGGCTGCGGGCAGCACCACCTGGGCGCGATCGGCTTCGAGGGTGCCGCCACCAAGCAGAACGAGCTGCAGGTGCCGTCCTACGAGATGTGGGTTGGCGGCGGCAGCACGCCCCAGGGACTGCGGATCGGCAAGCGCATCGGCAAGGTCGCGGCTAAGAAAGCGCCGCACGCGGTCGAGAAGCTGCTGGCCGCGTTCAACGCCGAGAAGGCGCAGGGCGAGGACTTCTATGGCTGGGTTGACCGCACCGGCACCGACCGGCTGAAGGAGCTCGTGGCCGAGTTCCGCGAGGTGGGGCCGCTGTACAAGGAGCTCGATTCCTACAAAGACTGGGGCTCCGACGCGGTGTACGCCGTCATCCGCGGCGAAGGAGAGTGCGCGGCCTGACCCTGTTCCTCAAGTAAGGGCTCTCCCGTGGCCGAACAAGGTCTGGCCGGCCGGACCATCGTTCTCCTCGAGGCGCGCCGCGCCCGCGAGCTCCGCGACCTGGTGCGACGTCAGGGCGGCGAGCCGTGGTCCGTGCCCTGCATGCAGGAGCTCCCGCCCGACGACAGCTCGGAGAGCGTGACCCGCCTGCGCGAGCTGTGCGAGAAGGGCGCCGATCTCGTCATTTGCCTAACCGGCGTCGGCACCCGCCGCCTGTTCGAGCTGGCCGGCCAGCTCGACCTCGAGCCACGTCTGCGCGAGGTCTTCGACAAGGCCATCGTCGCGGTCCGTGGCCCCAAGCCCACAGCGGTCCTGCGCGAGCTGGGCGTGCGCATCGACCGCACCGCCGCCGAGCCCAACACCTCCAGGGAGGTTCTGGACGCGATCAAGGACGACGCCTTCAGGCGCGCCGCCGTCCAGCTTTATGGCGGGCCCGATCCGGAGCTGCGGGCTGGCCTCGAGGCGCGCGGCGCGAGCGTCCTGGAGCTGCCGCTCTACAAGTGGGCGCTGCCCCAGGACGTACAGCCGCTGCGCGAGCTCATCGACGGCCTCGACCGGGCCGACGCCCTCGTGGTGACCAGCGCGACGCAGATCCACAACCTGTTCAGCGTGGCTGAGCAGGAGGGCAAGGCCCGGCAGCTGGCGGACGGGCTGAACAAGCTCACCGTGGCCGCGGTCGGTCCCATCGCCGCCGGGGCGCTGCGCGATCATGGCGTCCACGTCGACGTCGAGCCTGAGCATCCCCACATGGGCACGCTCGTCCGCGACCTGACGCGCTACTACGCGGGGCGGCCGGCGTGAGCTACTACCCGGTCTTCCTCGATCTGCGGGGTCAGCACTGCGTGGTGATCGGCGCCGGACAGGCCGCGTTGGACAAGGCCCGGGCGTTGCGCGAGGCCGGCGCCGAGGTGCTGGCCATCGCCGCCGAAGACTACCGTCCGGGTCAGCTGGCCGGCGTTCGCCTGGCGATCCTCGCCTCGGCCGATCCCGAGCTGATTGCAGCTGTGCGCGCTGAGGCAGACGCCGAAGGCGCGCTGCTCAACGTCGTCGACCACCCTGGTCAGTGCGATTTCATCGCGCCTGCGGTGGTGAGGCGGGGCGACCTGCAGGTGGCCATCTCGACGTCCGGCCAGAGTCCCTTCCTTGCGTCTGCGCTGCGCGGCCGGCTCGAGAGGCTGCTCGGCGAGGAGTGGCGCGAGTTCGTGCGCCTGGCCGGCCGCATCCGCCGCGAGCTCAGGCGCCGAAAATTGCCGGTGGCGGCGCAGAAGCGCATCTACCAGCGGCTGCTCGATTCGAACGTGCTCGATCTGCTTCGGGAGGGCGCCGTCGCCGCCGCCCATCGTGAGGCCGAGCGGATCGTCGCCTCGGCGCTGCAGCCCGTCCGCGGGCGCTAGCTCGGCGCCTCTAGTAGCCGATGCGCGCCGCTACCTCCTGGGCGCGCGCCAGCTGCTCCTTGAGCGTCGAACGGGCTTGCAACTCGGCATAGGCCTCGCGCGTGATGTCCGTACGCAGTGACTCCTGCAGCATGGCCACGTCCTCCTCATCCAGCTCGCCGAGCTCGACCCATTCTTTGAGGTAGCCCTCGAAGCCTGAGGCCTGGCCATCATATGGGAAGGGCATCAGCTCACAAGACAAGGGCGTGCGGCAGCTGAGCGGGATGACCTGCTCCTCGAGATCGAACGACTGGTGGCGCATGCGCTTCTCGAGGTTGTTGAGGTAGGTGAAGTTCTCGGGCATCGTGCGCATGAACCAGTAGGCGCGGATCATGCCTTTGACGTAGGCGTTTGCCCAGTCCGGCCGCTCGTTCAGGAACTCTTCCGTAGCGGCGATGATTCGGTCGGGCCGGCCTTCGGGATACATGACGCTCAGATCGAGCAGCTTGTTGAACCCGTCCTCCAGCATCGCGGGACCCTCTTCGACCGACACGAAGCCGGCGTCCACCTTGCCCTGGCGGAGCGCGGTGGCGCCGTCGGACACGCCGCGGATGTAGCGCACCTCGCGCTGCGGGTCGAGTCCGGCCCTCTGGATCTGGTAGGCCAGCGCGTAGTAGCGAATGTTCCCGAAATCCTTGAGCCCCACCAACTGCCCCTTCAGGTCGGACAGGGTGTTGATGCCGGGCCTGCCCATCACCCAGTTGGGCGACTGGTTGCGCCAGCCGGCGATGATGCGCAGCCTCGCGCCGCGGCGGTTGAGGTACACCACCGAGGACGGCTTGACGTCCATGGCGATGTGCATGCCCTTCTCCTTCATGGCCTGAGCCAGCGATGTCTTCTCGGCGTTGAAGGGCGAGATGCCGCCGGGTACGAGATCATAGGCAGGCTTGCCGTTGCGGTCGACCAATCCCTCTTCGACGAAATAGTTCATCTCGTGGGCAACCATCGGCGGCAGGATGTGCAGGACGTGGTAGCAGGCCGGCCCCATCCGCAGCCGGTCGATGCTCACAGCTTGGGCCTGGCGCCGGTGGGCACGCCCGAGAACTGTGGCTTGCGCTTCTGGGTGAAGGCCGCTGATCCCTCGTCGTAATCGGGACTCTGCCGGATGCGCTGGTAGTACACGTTTTCCATCAGGCGAGCCTGGGTGAGCGGCATGTCGAGCGAGTTGTAGATGTACTCCTTCGTCTGCTGCACCACGACCTTGCCGTTGGCGTTGATGGTGTCCGCCAGCTTGGTGGCCTCCTCGAGCAGCTTGTCCTGCGGGTACACCCCCTGCACGATGCCGATGTGATAGGCCGTCTGTGCGTCGATGAACTGTCCGGTAAGCGTTAGCCAGAAGGCCCAACCCAGCGGCACCGTTCGCGGCAGCAGGAACGCCTGCCCCCCGGCCATGTGCGACCAGCGGACTTCCGAGCAGCCGAAGCGGGCGTTCTCCGAGCACAGACGGATGTCGCAATTGAGCGCCAGGCCGAATCCGCCGCCGGCGGCGTAGCCGTTCACCGCGGCGATTAACGGCTTATTGAGCGCGAGCTCGCGCAGGTACTTGGTGTAGGACTGCTCGGCGCGGCCCTCGTAGGTGTCGTATTCCGGCGGATGGATCTCGCCCTTGGCCTTGCCCAGGTTCTCGGCCAGGTCGCCGCCGGCGCAGAACGACTCATTACCGGCGCCGGTCACGATGCCAATCCAGATTTCGTCATCGTCCCGAATCTCGCGCCAGGCCTGGGCCAGCAGCCGCCGCGTCTCGGCGTTCAGGCTGTTGCGCCGCTCCGGGCGGTTGATCGTGACGTAGGCGATCTTGTTGCGCTTCTCGAAGATGACGACGCGTTCAGACAATGAGCTTTCTCCTGAGACGTACGTGGGGCGGGCGCGATTATGTCACATCACGCCGGCAGCTTGGACAGCAGGCTGAGCTCCACGAACTGCTCGGGCTTGGCGTCTTTCGCTGCCGGCAGCGTCGGCGCCAGGAACTCCAGCATCGCCTGGATGCCCTCCAGCGTCGGCTTCTGGTCCAGCTGGAAGGGATTGCTGGTCCTGTGAAACTGGTACGTCCGCTCGAGGACCGCGGGGTCTTCGATCTTTGCGTACTTGGCGATAGTCGCCTTGGCCAGCTCAGGCTGCTCGTTGAAGGCCACCATGCCGTCCCGCAGGGCCGCCAGGAATGGGATCAGCGCCGGCGTCAGCTCGTTCAGGCGGCTCCTGACGATGATCGGGCCATTGCCTTGATAGGGGAACGAGTATAGATTCTGGAGCACGCTGAAGCCGTTGGCTTCGGCCGACAGCGACTGCGGCGGCGTCAAGCAGGTGGCCTGGATCTGGCCCGACTGTAGAGCCTGAGCCAGGATCTCGCTGCCGCCAAGGGCCCGCATTTCGACGTCGCTCGGCTTCAGCCCCAGCTGCTTGAACGCCAGCTGCATATAAAAGTCGATAGCTGTCCCGGCCTTGTCATTACCGACCACCTTGCCCTTCAGATCCGCGGCGGTCTTGATCGTTGGCGCCGTCAGCAGCTCGCCCTGGGCGTGGTTCGAGTTCGAGCCGATGTAGACGAGGTCCGCCTGGCCATTCAGGTTGGCGTTGATCAGCGCGGTCGCGGACTGCAGAACCACGTCGAGCTCTTTAGCGACGAGGGACTTCAGCGCCAGGCTGCCCTCGACGAACTGCACCTTTGCGTCAACGCCGCGCTTGGCGAAGGCGCCGATCGTCTCCGCCATGAACACCGGCGACTGCGCGGCAGATGTAACGACGTAGGCCACGCGGAGCGAGGGCTTGGCGCCGGCGCCTGCCTCGGGCTTCCCTGCTGAGGCCGCCGGCGATGGGCTCGTCGCGGGCTTGCTGGCTGTGGGAGAAGTCGCGGTGGCGCCGCAGGCGGCAAGCAGTCCGCCGGCCGCCAGCGCTCCGGCGGCTTTGGAGGTGAGGATGACGAAACTGCGGCGCGAGAGGTTGTGGTTGTTCACTGACCTCTAATACCGGTCACGTAAGTACCTCGTGCTCAGTCAGCTCCGCGATCTCGGCGTCGGTGAGCTGCAGGATGTCGCGCAGTACGGACGCCGTGTGCTCGCCTATGAGCGGCGCAGCGCGGTAAATCAGCGGCGGCGTGTCCGACGCCTTGACCGGCGGGGCCTCCGTGACGATCGGGCCCATTTCGGGTTCGTCCAGAGTTACGAACAGCCCGCGCGCCTCGAACTGCGGGTTGTAGCCGAGCTGGTCCTCCACGTCTTGGATGGGCGCCGCGGCTACTCCCGCGGCCTGGAGCGCCTCCATGATCTGCATCCCGTTGCGCTCGCGGGTCCATTGCGACACGAGCTGGTCCAGCTCGGGTTTGTGGCGCTCCCGGGCAAGCGGCGTAGCAAAACGTTCGTCCGCCGTCCACGCCGGGCTGCCCATGGCCTCGCAGAAGCGCTGCCACTCTTCCTGGCTCTCGACGGCGATGGCGCACCATTTGTCCTCGCCGGCACAGGGATACGCGCCATGTGGCGCCGCGCCGGTTTTGAGATTGCCGGCAGGCTGGGAGTCGCGGCCGTTGATGGTGAAGTCGAGGTAGTGAGGACCAAGAAGCGTTGCGCCCGCCTCGATCTGGGCACTGTCGATGCATTGGCCCTCGCCGGTGCGCTCGCGGTACAGCAGCGCGGCCATTACGGCCGCAGCGCCGGCGATACCGGACATGAAGTCCGGATGCTGCGTCCGCGCCTCGCCGGTGGAAGCGGGCGAGCCGGGGTGGTTCCACAGGTGGGTGATGCCGGCCAGGGCCAGCAGGTTGGGGCCGTAGGTGACGTGGTGCGCATAGGGGCCGGTGCAGCCCAGGCCCTTCAAGCGGATTAGGATGATGTCCGGCTTGATCTCGCGCAGCTCCTCGTAGCTCATGCCCCAGCGTTCCATCACACCCAGGCTGAAGTTCTCGACCACGACGTCGCTCTGGGCGATGAGCTGCTTGACCAGCTGCTTGCCGCGCTCGGTCTTCAGGTTGATGGTGATGCTCTTCTTGTTGCGGCTGAGCTTGGCGAAATCGGGCTGCGTGTTCCAGCGCTTGGGGTTCGTGCCGCCCCGGTGGCCATCGCCTCGCAGGCGAGACTCGATCTTCAGCACCTCGGCGCCATACTCGCCCAGGCATTTGGCCACCGTTGGTCCGGCGGCGCCGGTGGTCAGCTCTACCACGCGGATTCCCTCCAGGGGCAGGCTGCCCATGCTCAAATCACTCCGTTCGCCCGCAAGGCGGCCAGGTCCCCTAAGCTGAGCCCCAGCTCGCCGCGGAAGATCTCGTCGTTGTGCTGGCCCACCAAAGGCGCGGCGGAGCGCACCTTTGTCTCCATCGCGCTGTATCTGTGCATAGCCCCGATCTGCCCGTAGCGCCCGGCCACGGGGTGTTCGACGTCTTCGAAGAAGCCGCGGGCTCTGGTTTGCTCGCTCTGCACGAATTCGGCCGGTGTGCTGACCGGCGTCACCGCCAGATGGCGGCGCTGTCCCTCCAGATACATCTCCAGCTTGGTGTAGCGGGCGCACAGGCGGTCGATGTGGGGACTGATCACATGCATGCTTTCCGCTCGCGCTCGTGGGTCTTCGAAGGCCGGGTCGGCCACCGCGGGCGCGTCGATCCACTCAACAAAGGTTCGCCAGTGGTGCCGGTCCAGGATGAAGAACCTCACCCAGCCGTCCTTGCAGCGATACAGGTCGTGGTGCAGCTCCGCCGCGTGCTGCAGGTGGCTCTCTCGGCGCGGCTTCCTCCCGGTGTGGGAGTACTCGGGCACGGTATAGCTGCCGATGTGCGCCGCCGCCTCAGCCAGCGACACGTCGATGTGCTGGCCGCGTCCGCTGCGCTGTCGATGGTACAGAGCCACTTCCGTGGCCAGTGCAGCGTGCATGGAGGCGATCCCCGACGCCATGTCCCCGGGCGCCAGGCACGGTGGCCCGCCAGGCTCACCGCTCACTGCCATGAGCCCGCCGAGCGAAAAGGCGATGAGCTCGCCACCTTTGTAGTCGCGCCACGGGCCGCTCTGGCCGAATGAGGTAATCGAGGTCACGATGATCCGCGGGTTGAAGTCGGAAAGGGCCTCGTAGTCGAGGCCCCAGCCCTCCAGCGTGCCGGGTGGAAAGGTCTCGACCACCACGTCGGCCGTCCTGGCCAGTTCCTTGAACAGGCGCTGCCCGTCGCGCGTGGCCAGGTTCAGGGTGATGCCGCGCTTGTTGGCGTTGTAGTGCAGGAAATAGAGGCTCCGCTCGGGATGGGGCACATCCCCAGCAAAAGGTGGACGCGACCGGGTGCGGTCTCCGTGCGGCTCCTCGATCTTTATCACGTCGGCGCCCAGGTCGGCCAGGAACTTCGTGCAGGGCAGGCCCTTCTCGTCGGCCAGGTCCAATACCCTGACGCCCTCCAGCGCGACAGTCATGGCCCGGCAATGGTAGCCGGTCGAGGATGGCCCCGCCGTCGACGTGACGAATGCTCTCGCCGGTGACCGCCACCTCGTTGCCCGTCGCGGGCTCGCCGCGTTCGACGGAGATGCGACGAAGAATGGCCCCACACTGTATGAAGCTGTCCAGGGCAGAGGCGATGGCATCCGAATGAGCGACCTGGCTGAGCGCCGACGACGCGCCGGAGTTGCTGGCGAAGGACCTATCCTCCTCCTAGTGCCTCGCCGCCATCAAAGTTCCGCGCTCGCGCGCTTGTTGGTCGAGCAGCCGCCGGCCGAGCGTATGCGGAGCCTGACGCACTACCGGTGGTTCGTCGTTGGCACTGTTTGCGTCGGCGCCTTCCTGGGCCAGCTCGATGCCAGCATCGCCACCCTCGTGCTGCCCACGCTGGAGACCGTCTTCCAGGCCGAAGTCGCCTCAGTCGAGTGGGTGGCCATTGCCTACCTGCTGACGCTCGCGGCCCTCGTGGTCACCTTCGGGCGCCTGGCCGACATGACCGGTCGCAAGATCCTGTACACCGCCGGCTTCGTGGTCTTCATCGTCGGATCCGCCCTGTGCGGCCTGGCGCCGGGGCTGGGCTGGCTCATCAGTTTCCGGGTTCTCCAGGCGGTCGGGGCCGCCATGCTGCAGGCCAACAGCGTGGCCATCATCACCGCTGTCGTCCCGCGCTGGGAGCTGGGCCGGGCCATTGGCGTTCAGGGAGCGGCACAGGCCATCGGGTTGTCGGTCGGGCCATCCCTCGGAGGCGTCCTGATCGGCGCCCTCGGCTGGCAGTGGGTGTTCTTCATCGCCGTGCCGTTTGGCGTGCTCGGGACGGCGATGGCCTGGTTCATTCTGCCGCAGACGGCGCGCCGGGACGAGGCTGTCGAGCGTGAGCTCTTCGACTGGCGGGGCGCGCTCACGTTCACGATTGCCGTTGCTCTCGGTCTGCTTGGGCTGACCTACGGCAGCAGCTGGAGCTGGTTGAGTCCGCGTGTGCTGGTGTGCTTCGCGGTGGCGCTGGCGGCCGTGGGGCTGTTCCTGGCTATCGAGCGGCGAGCGCCCTTTCCACTGGTGGACCTGGCCCTATTCCGGGAGCGGACGTTCAGCTCCGGCATAGCTTCAGGCCTGTTGGCGTACTGCGTCCTATTCGGGGCCCTCTTCCTGCTGCCGTTTCTCCTGCAGCGCAGCCACGGCTACGGCCCGGCGCAAACCGGCCTGCTGCTGACGGCAATCCCGGTTGCGCTAGCCGTTGTGGCTCCGTTGAGCGGCTGGATGAGCGATCGCGCCGGCTCGCGCTGGCCGACCCTGGCCGGAATGCTCGTGGCCGCGGCGGCCCTACTCGCGCTGAGCCTGGATGAGGGCGCCGAGAGCGGCGCTCTGCTCCTCATACTGGCCGTGTTTGGCGTCGGGCTCGGCCTGTTCACGCCGCCCAACAACAGCGCCATCATGGGCAGCGCGCCGCCCAACCGGCTGGGCGTCGCAGGCGGTGTGCTGAACATGACCCGCAGCCTCGGCACCAGCCTGGGTGTGGCCGCCACGGGCGCGGTGCTGGAGCTGGCCCTGACGGCCATCCAGGGCCATCCGGTCCAGCCGACGCTGGGCATCCCGCTGCGGGACCTGCTGCCCGGGTTCCGCGCGTGCCTGCTGTTCCTGGCAGCGGTCGCTGTGTGCGCCGGCCTGGTCGCGTTGCTGCGCAGCCCCGAGCCGCTGGCGCACCCGGCCCCGGAAGCGCTCGCTGAGACGACGGCGATCTAGACTGTGAGCTTCGCCGCGATCTTCGCGCGCAGCCGGTCGGGGCTCATTGGCGCTCGATCCACGGCCACGCCGAACGGTGACAGGGCATCGTCGATGGCATTGGCAACAGCGGCGGGCACTGGCATCGTCCCGCCTTCGCCGGCGCCTTTGATGCCCTCGGGGTTGAGCGGCGAGGGCGTCTCGACGTGCGCGAGGGTCACGTCCGGAACCTCCGTAGACGTCGGCACCAGGTAGTCCATGTAGCTCGTCGTGAGGGGCTGACCGTTCTCGTCGTACAGCATCTCCTCGTACAGGGCGTTGCCCAGGCCCTGTGCCACACCGCCCACGCACTGCCCGTCTACCACGGTCGGGTTGATCACGGTGCCGCAGTCGTGGGCGACCGCGTATCGCAGGACGTCCACACGCCCGGTATCCACGTCCACCTCGACCGCCGCCACGTGGACGCCGTTGGCGTAGGCGTTGCCGGTTGGGCTGAAGTAGTGGGTCGCCTCCAGACCCGGTTCGAGGCCCTCGGGAAAGGTGAACGCTGGCGGTGGAGAAGTGAGCACCTGGGCTACCCGCGCCAGCGGCATGGACCGGTCCGGTACGCCGCGCACGCGGATCTCGCCGGCGTCGATCTCCAGGTCGTCGGGGCTGGCTTCCAGCAGCTGCGCGGCCGTTCGCAGCGCCTTTTCGCGCACGGCCAGCGCTGCTCCACTGACCGCGTTCCCGGCCACCACCGCCGTCCGGCTGGCGTAGGTCCCCACGCCAAGGTTGATCGCGTCGGTGTCGCCGGTGACCACGGTGACGGCCTCGAATGGCACACCCAAACGATCTGCGCAGATCTGGGCCAGGGTCGTCTCGTGCGACTGGCCCTGTGGCGACGCTCCCGTGGCCACGACCACCCTGCCCGAGGAGTCCACCCGCACAGTCGCGCCCTCGAACGGTCCTCGTCCGGTGGACTCGACATAACATCCGATGCCCAGGCCAAGGTAGCGGCCCTGCCCGCGCGCCCGCGCCTGTTCGCGACGAAAGCCGTCGGCGTCGATGGCCTCGAGCGCGCGCCGCAGACATTCCGGGTAGTTGCCGCTGTCGTAGACGATGTCGCCACCGTCGCGCTCGATCAGGCCCGTCCGGTAAGGGAACTCGCTGGGCTGGATGAAGTTGCGGTGGCGCACCTCGGCGGGATCGAGGCCCAGCCGGCGGGCGACCAGATCCACGGCACGCTCCATGTCGAACACGGCCGGCGGGCGACCGGCGGCTCGATAGGGCGCCATAGCCGGCTTGGTGGTGTAGGCGGCGCGCATCTCGACGTGGTAGGCCGGCAGCCGGTAAGGGCCTGGAAGCGTCGTCGCGCTGTTGAACGGCACGACCAACCCGAACGGCGAATAGGCGCCCACGTCGGCGGTGAATCGGTTGCGGATGCCCAGGATGCATCCGTCCTTGCTGGCGGCGATCTCCAGATGGTGGATCTGCTCGCGCGCCTGGTAGGTGGTCAGCAGGTCCTCCCGGCGGTCCTCGACCCAGCGTGCCGGCCGTCCCAGCAGCCGGGCGATGAACGGCACCAGGAACTCCTCGGAGTAGAACCGGTTCTTGATGCCGAAGCCGCCGCCGACGTCGGCGGCGATGACCCGGATGGCCTGCTGCGGCAGGTGGAACATGTCCGACAGCACGCGCCGGACGATGTGCGGCGACTGGGTCGCGTCCCACATGGTCAGGCTCTCGCCGAGTTTGGTGCGCTCCCAGCGAGCCACGGCGCCGCGGGTCTCCATCGGCTGCCCGCTGAGCCGCCCGAACTCGAAGGTCTGCTCGATGACTACGTGGGCCTCGCGTAGGGCCTTTTCAATGTCCCCCACGCTCTGGGTGAAGAACGCGCACAGGTTGCTGTCGCTGCCCTCGTGCAGCAGGGGCGCGCCGGGCTCGAGCGCTGCCTCACAGTTGGTGACGGCCGGCAAGGTCTCGTACTCGACCTCGATGGCCTCCAGCGCATCCTCCGCCTGGTAGCGCGTCTCGGCCGCGACCACCGCCACGGGCTCACCGACGTGGCGCACTTTGCGGTCGGCCAGCGGGAAGGGCATCTGGGCGCGCAGATTCCTGTGGGGCACTAGCATTGGCAGGCGCTGAACGTCCGCCCCCAGATCGGCGAAGCTCAGGGCGGCCAGCACGCCCTCGCACTTCCGTGCGGCGGTCAGGTCGATCCGCCTGATTTGCGCATGGGCGTGCGGGCTCCGCAGCACCGCCAGGTGCACTTCACCCGGCAGATGTACGTCGGCCACGAACAGCCCCTTGCCCCTGAGCAGGCGCTCGTCCTCGCGCCTGCTCATCGGCCGGCCGACGTACCCGCCCGCCTCGGTCGTCAACTCTTCAGGTGGGCGTCGCGCTGTTTGTAGAGCTGCTCGTCGGCGTAGCCCATGAGCTCGGGACGAGCTTTGCCCAACATGACCTGGAAGTACACCGGCTCCAGGCTCTCGTTCAGGTAGCCATGGATGACTCCCGGCGGGCACGACACGCAATCCCACGGCCCGAGGCGGACGTCCACCCGCTTACCGCTCTCGTCCTCGAAGAACGCTGTCAGGTAGCCTTTGAGGACGAAGAACACCTCCTCCACCTCGTGCGTGTGGGCGGCGTTCCCCTGGCCCGGCTCGACGTACATGATGCTGAGCGTGAAATTGCCCGGCGGAATAACCGCCGGATCGCCGTGCTTGCCCGAGCCGCCGGCGCCGATGAAGCGGTGCTGGGCCCGTTTGTAGCCCTCTATCCGAGCGTCCGCGAAGGCGTCCCAGTCGGCCTTGCGGTCGCGAAAGCGCGCCGTGTAGCGCTGGGCGATCTGTTCGATCGTGAGATTTGCGATCTCCGGCGGCTTGGCGTGCACGGCTTGGCTCATGACGAGCCCTATCGTACTGCCACGCCCTCCAGCTGCAGCAGCTTGGCCTTCACGTCCAGGCCTCCGCCGTAGCCGTGCAGCCCGCCATGCGAGCCGATGACGCGGTGGCAGGGAATAATCAGTGGCAGCGGGTTGGCGCCGTTGGCCGCGCCGACGGCGCGCACGCCCCTCGGGCAGCCTACGGCACGCGCGATCTCGGCGTAACTCCGGGTCTGCCCGTAGGGCACGGCCGCCACCGCGTCCCACACCCGCCGCTGGAATGGCGTCCCGCGCACGTCCAGGGCGAGCTCGAAGCGCCGGCGATTCCCCGCGAAGTACTCCTCCAGCTGATCGAGAGCCTCCTCATGGAAGTCGGTGTCGTCGACGATGTACGCCTCGCCGATGACCCGCTGCAGCCAGTCCTCCACCGCAATGCGTGAGTGCCGCGGGAAAACTATCGCCATCAAACCGTCGACCGTCCCATACAGGCCTAGCGGGCCGATCGGGGAGTCGGTCTGCGTCCGGTAGACCGTGGCCCGCCCATTCCCGCGCGCTCCACCCCTAGCGACCACGCTCATCTCCCCACAGGAGGACGTGCAGGCGTGTGCTGAATCGCCAGCCGCGGCGCTGACATTCGTCCACCAACCAGCGGCTGCGCCTGGCGAGCGTGGCGGCGTCGCGGCCCTCGGGCATGAGAACGATGCGCTCGGGCGGGACGGCGTAGCGCTCAGCCAGGCAATCGATTTCCGCGAGGTCGGCCCGTGAGACGGCCACGAACTTGAAGTAGGCGGTGCGCAGGGCGGCGAATGCGCGCAGCGCGTCCGGACGCTCGCGCCGCGAAGCCGCGTTGTCCGACGACTCCAGCTTGGGCGAGACGTTCCATTGGTCGACGCTCGCCAGCAGCTCGGGCGAAGGTTCGATCGTGCCGTTGGTTTCTATCTCGAGGCGCCGGCTCTTGGCCCTGAGGGCGTTGCAAAGCGGCGCCAGGCGCCGCTGCTGCAGCAGCGGCTCGCCTCCCGTGATGACCACGTTCCGGGCGGGTGAGGCGAGCACGCGCGCCAGCAGCTCATCGGCGTCCAGACGCATGCTCTCGGCGGCGCGTTCGTACTGCCGCCAGTCCCAGGTGTAGGCGGTGTCGCACCAGGAGCAGCGCAGATTGCACATCGAGAGCCGCACGAAAACGCTGGGCACGCCGGCAGACACCCCTTCGCCTTGGATGGACGTGAAGATTTCGGGCTCCCCGCTCGGCAGGCGGCTCAACGTCAGCTGGGGCGAGTGGGTGGGCGCACCTGTTCCGGCGCGCTGGACGCGCTGAGTGCGGATAGGGGACAATGCCTGGCCATGAGGACCCATAAGCTGCTTGCGATTCTCGCCTTGAGCTTGAGCTTAGCTGGCTGCGGAGGTGCAGCCGCACCGGTGTCGAGCGCGCCGCCGGCGTCCGTCGCTGCAAAAACAAGCCCCGCCAGCGCAGCGGCCTCTCCCAAGCCGTCCGCGAGCGCCTCGGCCAAGCCTGAGGCCGCCGCCTCGGCCAAGCCGAGCGCCCCCGCGACCACTGCCGCCTCCGCCCCGCCGAAACCGGGCACGGAAAAGGTCATCCAGGGCCGGCTCGCCGGCGACGCCTTCCAGTGGTCCGACCTCGCGGCTCAGGCGCAAGGCTTCTATGCCCAGAACGGCATCGACCTGGAAACGGTCACCCTGGGTACACCGGCCGTGGCCGCCCAGGCCATCACCAGCGGCTCGGTCAACATCACCGCCGCCTCGGCCGATTCGTTCATCCAGGCCATCGAGGGCGGCGCGCCGCTGGTCATGGTTGGCCAGGAGATCGGTGATCCGGCGTTCACCGTCATCACCATCCCCAGCATCACCAGCTGGAACGAGATGAAGGGCGCGACCGTTGCCGTGAGCAATGCCACCGACGGCGCGGCGAACGTCTTCCGGCTCATGGCCAAGCAGAAGGGCCTCGAAGCGCAGCGGGATTACTCGTTCGTGCCGGTGGGCACCACGCCCGCCCGATACGCGGCGCTGAAGGCCAACCAGGTGAAGTCGGCCATCATGACCCAGGCGCTGGCCCTCCAGGCGGAGCACGACGGGTTTCGCGCCCTGCAGCGCTCAGACGAGGTCCTGCCGCGCTACACGTTCATCGTGACGGTGGTCCAGCGCGCTTGGGGGCAGTCACACCGCGACCTGGTCGTCAAGTACCTGACGGCGCTCTCCCAGGGCGCAGATTGGCTGTACGACCCCAAGAACAAGCAGCAGGCCATCGACCTCCTCAAGAACAAGGTCAACCTGACGGAGGAAGTGGCCTCCAAGACCTACGAGATCTACGTCGAGAAGGGTAACGGCCGCATCCTCACCAAGGGCGCCAAGATCGACATGGAGGGCCTCAAGAACAACGCCGACATCCTCAAGAGCCTGGACATGATCAAGACCGTCGTGCCCGAGCAGTGGGTCGACCTGAGCTACGCCAACGCGGTGAAGTGATGTCCGGCTGGGACGAAGAGTTCGACCTGATCTGCGTCGGCTCGGGCCTGGGCGGCTGCGCCGGCGCCGTGGCCGGCGCCGAAGCCGGCTTGAGGACGCTGCTCATCGAGAAGGAGCCGAAGGTCGGCGGCCAGACAGCCTGGTCGCAGGGCATCGTCTGGGTGGGCAATACCGGCGCGGCTGAAGATGATTCCGCCGAGGCCACGCGCGCCTACCTGGATTATCTCGGTGCCGGCAGGGCGGATCCCGACGTCACCGCCGGGTTCGTCGAGCACGCCCCCCGCGCGCTGCGCTGGTACCAGACGCACGGCGTGCCGCTGTACGCGGTCGAAGGCTTGCCCGACCACTGGTATCCCCTCGGTCCCGGCTCTAGGCCTGGCGGACGCAGCCACCAGGTGCGGCCGTTCGAGGCCCAGAGCCTGGGCGGTTGGCGCCCGAAGCTGGAGTTTACGTCCTACGGCCACGGACGGATCACGTTCGAGGAGATGGCAGCCTGGGGTGGTCGTGCCGGCTACCGCAACTGGGACCGCGACGTCATCGCCCGGCGAGAGAAGGACGACGTCCGAACCTTCGGCGCCGGACTGGCCGGCCACTTCTTCAAAGCCGTGCTCGACCATGACGTGCCCGTCCGCACTGAGACCGCCGCCAGGCGGCTTGTGGTCGAGGATGGCCGGGTTGCCGGCCTCGAGCTGGAACGCGGAGGCCGCATCCAGGCCCGCAAGGGCGTGCTGCTGGCCACTGGCGACTACAACGCCAACCAGCGGCTGATGGGCTGGTGGGACGAATTCACGTCATGGCCGCCAACTGGGGCGCCGCGCAACCAGGGCGACGGATTCGTCATGGCCGCCGAGCACGGCGCCGCCTTTTCCGTACAGCATTGGCGGCTCGTGGCGCAGCTCGGCTACTGCGTGCCCGGCGAGGCCGCCAGCGGCCAGCCTATCGCCCGGACCGCCGGCGCCCGCGAGCTGGCCTATCCGCACAGCATCCTCGTCAACCGATTGGGCAAGCGCTTTGCCGACGAGTCGGCCTTTGGCGACGTGACCACGAACCTGCGCCACTTCGACGCCGACAGCCACCGCTTGCTGAACGTGCCGTGCTGGTTCGTGTTCGATTCGCAGTACTTCCGCAAGTATGGGCTCCAGCCACTGCCGCCCGGCGCCGACCCGCCCGCCTGGCTGCCCCGAGCCGGCGATCTAGACGAGCTGGCGCACACCCTGGGCATCGACGCCGATGGCCTATGCAGCACGGTCGAGCGCTTCAACCGCTTCGTCGAGCGGGGCGCGGACGAGGACTTCCGCCGGGGGCACATCCCGTGGTCCAACCGGGCCGCCGGTGACGCCGGCCAGAAGAATCCGAACCTGGGCTCTATCTCCGAGCCGCCCTTCTTCGGCCTCGAGCTGCTGACCACCGGCACCAGCGCCGTGGGGCTGGTGACGGACAGGCAGGGCCGGGTCCTCCACCTGCGCGGCGAGCCCATTCCCGGCCTGTACGCCTGCGGCGACGTAGCGGCAGGCCGGCATGTTGGAGTGGGCTACCAGGCCGGGCTGGCGCTGGCCGGCGCAATGACCTGGGGCTGGCTGGCCGCCCAGCACGCGGCCGGCCGCTCGTTCGCTTAGCCGGGCGTGCTAGGATGCCTCGCGCTTATGCCTGTCCCTGTCGATAAAGCCATCCAGATGGTCCAGGCCGCCCACAAGCGCGCCGCCGAGCTGGACATCGCCGTCACCGCCGTCGTCGTCGACGAGAGCGGCCGGCTGCTGGCCTTGGGGCGCATGGACCGTGCTCGTCCGATCACCGCCGACATCGCCAGCAACCGTGCCTACACGGCCGCCAGCTTTCAGCAGCCCACGGAGCAGCTCTCGTCGGTAGCCAACCAGACGTGGTTTCAGAGCCTGGTGATCTCCAGCAACGGCCGCATCACCCCCGGCGGGGGCGCCGTGCCCGTCACGGAGGGCGACCGCATCGTCGGCGCGGTGGCGGTCGCCGGCGGGACCGAGGAGCAGGATACGCGCTGCTGCGAGGCTGCCCTGGCAGCCTACGGTTAGCGTTCGGCCTCTAGAATCGCCATTCCCACCCGGCAGCACAGAACGTCCTGCTCCGGGTTTTTCGCGCCGGCCACGCCAATGCCGCCGATGACGGCGATCTCCGTCTGCTGATCGATGATCGGCAGCCCGCCACCGCCCGGCAGGATGCGTCCGCGGCTGTGATAGCGCAGGCTCTGAAACCAGCCGCGCTTGGCCTGGTCCAGGAGCGTGGCCGTCGGCAGCTGGAAGCTGACCGCGGTGTAGGCCTTGCTCAGCGCCAGCTCGACCGAGTTCGGGTCAGCGCCGTCCATGCGTCCCACCGCCACTGGCCGGCCGGCATCGTCTACCACCGCCGCCGTCACGGCGATGCCGTTGTCTCGCGCGTAGCCATGAATGGCATGGACCACGGCTATGGCCTTGTCGAGGGAGATCGGCTCCGGCGCCGCCTTGTTCTTACGGAAGAACGCGGCGTTGATCTCGATGTAGTTGTGCCACTTCTCGGGCAGGTCAGTATGCAGGTAGATGGCCTCGACCGGACAGACGATGACGCACTGCTCGCACTCGATGCAGATGTCTGGGTCGATGTAATTCTGGGGCGAATCGGGCGTGGTGTGGATGCAGGCCACCGGGCACACGTCGACGCACTCGCCGCTCTTCACTCCCACGCACGGCTCGGCGATGATGTAGGGCACCGCTAGCCGTCCGCCTCCAGCGGCAGGTCCGTCAGGATGGCGTCGCTGACGTACACCGGCCCGAGGCGCGGCGACACCAACCGGCCGTCGCCATCCAGCGTGCCCATGCCGGCTCTGACTGCCAGCGCGTCGTTGTCGACCGGCTCCTTCACCGTGCCCTTGTAGCCCATCTCTCGGAACCAGGCGCTCATGACGAAGCTCACGAACAGACCCTTCTGCAGCGGCAGCTGCCCGCCGATCCCCGGTGAAGCGCGCGGGTCCCAGGCTGCCCGCATGGCGATCAGGACGGCGAAGGGATAATCCTCACGCTCGGTCCGGGCGATTCCCACCAGGTCCGCGCCCAAATAGGCTCCGAGCTCCTTGACGTGGCGGGCCATAACCTCAGGCGTGTGGATGTCTTCTTTGACCGGGTTGATCGCGCCCTCGGGGGCGTTGCGGATGGTCGTCACGAGCGAGTTGCGCACATCGTCGGGCGCGGTGTTGAGGAAGAAGTCCCAGTAGGGATCCTCTTCTTGCGCGGGCTTACCGAGCCAGGGGAGCCTCACGTCGGGCTCCCCGCCGAGCTTCCCGAGACGGGGCCGATCAAGCTCGCTTGACGAAGCGGTTGGTGTTCTCTTTGAGCGGGTAGTAGTAGCCGATGTTGCCGACTTCGGCCTGACCGTGAGTGCTGTGGTCGGCGGTGCATCCGGCCACGGTGCAGACCTTCTCGCCGGGCTTGATGCCGCTGTCGTAGCCCAGCCATCGCACGCGCCGCTGCGGGATGACGCCCCAGAACTTGTCGTCGATGGCCTTGAGCGCACGCACCACCAGCGGCCGCAGCGGGATCGGCGTGTGGCTGAGGGTGTTGACCGCCAGGTCGCGCCACCAGGTGGTGGGCTTGGTGTAGGGGCAGACGGCCACGCAGGTGAGGCAGCTGATCCAGTGCTCGTGGGTGTAAGGCCGAAGCTTGTAGCAGGTGAGCCACTTGATCTTGTACTTCTCGACGCCGTTGTAGACCTCTTTGCCTTCGAACGAGATGCTGTTCGTGGGACAGGTGACCGCGCACTTGCGGCAGACTTTGCAGAAGTCCTCGACGCCGATGTCGATTGGCTCGCCCGGCACCAGTGGCAGGTCCGTCATGATGGCGTCCTGCAGGTGGATGCGGGCCCCGTACTTCTTGGTGATGATCATGCCGTTGCGGCCCAGCTCGCCTACGCCCGAGGCCAGGGCCACCGCCTGCGGATTGCACGCGCCGCGGATAACCGTGTAGCCCAGCTCCTGGATGTAGCCCACCATGCTCGCGATGACGGCATGGATCTTCTGCGTCGAGAGGTGGTAGGAAGCGTCGCCGATGCTGTGCCGGTGGGCCTGCATGGTCTCGTAGTCCCAGGCCACGGGGAACACCAGCGCGTACGGGAACTTGCGGCACAGCTCCTCGGGCGTCTCGTCCTGGTGGGCGTCGCCCACTTCCAGGTTCTCCACGTAGCGGCGGTTGCCCTTGTAGAGGAAGGCCGGGTGCGAGTGGGCGATGCCCACGATGTCCGCCCCGAACAGCTGGGCCACCTTCTTGATGTGACGGGTCATGGCCGCCGGGTCGTCCACGGGCACCCGCCGTGCGTTGGTCTTGCCCTTCTCCGCCCGGCTCAACATCGCGTTGAGGACGTTGCGCTTGTCGGCGGTGTGGTTGTGAGATGAGACCCGCTGGATGGGGTCCTTGCTGACGGTGTTGTTGTACCAGTTGTAGAGCGCGGTGCCCAGCTCGCCGCGTGAGTTCTTAGGGTGCGGCATCTGGTTGGTGTCGACGTTCTCGACCTGGCCGACGATGCGCACCGTCCGCCCCAGGTAGGGCGTCGGGAACTCGCTCTCGGGCGCCTGCCGGTCAGTTTCGCGATCCAGGGTTACGGCCATATGCAGCTCCCTTCCTATCTGGGTCTGCTCAATCCTAGCGCAGCTTGAGCAGCCCCGCCGCGTTGCCGCTCTTGATGCGCGCCTTGTCCTCGACCGAAAGCTGCTCGATGGCTTCCACGATGGCCACCGGGTCGTCCTGGCCCATGTCGTACGGGTAGTCGGTGCCGAGCACCACCTGCGACGGGCCGGCTTCTCGAATAAGGTGAGCTGCGCTTTCCCGCCGGTACACCAGGTTGTCGAACCACAGCCGGTTGCGGACATACCAGCTTGGCGGGTGCTGGATGCGCTGGCACTCGGGCCGCACCGCGTAGCCGTGGTCCGAGCGGCTCACGTACGAAGGCAGGAACCCGCCGCCGTGGGCGCCGACGATCTTCAGCCCGGGAAACCGGTCCAGCACGCCGCCGAAGATGAGCCGCGACAACGCGATGGTGGTGTCCAGCGGGTTGCCGATCAGATTGTTGAGGTAGTAGTCCAGCAGGCGGCTGCCGATGACGCAGCCGGCCGGGTGGATGAAGACCACGGCATCGTGCTCCTCAACCGCTTGCCAGACCGGCTCGAAACGGCTGTCGTCGAGGTCGGCGCCGCCGGGACTGCCGGAGACCTCGATGCCCTTGAGGCCGAAGTCGCGCACCGCCTCCCGGACCTGCCGCGCGGCCAGGTCGGGGTGCTGCATGGCCACCGCGGAGATGCCGGTGAACCGCTGGGGGTGCTTCTGGACGAGCTCGGCGATGTACTCGTTGTTCGCCCTCACCATGCGCTCGGCCAGATCGGCCTCGGCCCAGTAGTTGTACGTCTCGGGCGACGGGCTGAGCACCTCCATCTCGATCTGCTGTTTGTCCATCCGGGCCAAGCGGCGGTCCAGCTGGGCAAAATCGGCCTCGTAGCGCTCCTGCGCCAGCTTACGGTTGTGCTCGGCGGACTCGGCGTTGGTCTGCGGCGGCCCTTCCTGGGCGCGGCCCTCACGCCGTGCTTGCTCGGCCAGCTCTCTCGCCGCCGGCGCGATCACATGGGCGTGGAAGTCGATCGTCTGGGGGATCATCAGACGCTGAAGCCCCGTCCGCGGTACCAGCGCTCGGCGCCGGGGTGCAGCGGTACCGGCCGTGGAGTGCTGTCCGTGTCCTGCCCAAGGTGCGCCAGGCCTTGATACGTGCCCTGCTCCCAGGGCATCTCGTCCTCGCGCTCGGCCACGGCTTCGAGAATGCGCGCCGCGTCGTCGTCGGGCAGCGACTCGCGGCAGTAGAGCACCCAGCCGCTGAAGTCGACGCCCGTGCAGTCGCGGTCGAGGGCCGGGAAGCGGCTTGCGGGCAAGATCGCCCGGCGCCAGCCCACGGATTCGAGCCGCTGCAGCGCGGCCTCTCCGAGATCGATCGGACGGAGGCCGTACTTGAGTCCCTCCTCGAACCAGCTCTGCACGCCCTCGTCGAAAATGGCCTCGATCTCGCCGTCACGAAGCTGATGGAGGCGGTCTTCGTCGCGGGGCCGTTTAGCGTAGGAAATCTCGCCGCCCCAGCGTTCGATGTCCTCGAGTGAGAAGCCGGCGCCGGCCAGGGCGTCGTCCAGGAGCAGGCGCGTGCCGTGGGTGGGATCCTCCCGAATCGACACCCGCAGCGGATAGCGCTTGTCCTTGAGGTCCTGGAGCGAGCTGATGCCCGTCTTGGGTTGCACCGCGCAGACGAAGCGGTCCCACGAGGGATAGGTGGCGAGGGTCCGGACCGGAAGCGGTTCTTTGAACAGCCCCGTGCCCCGGTATGCCTGCGCCAGCAGCGCGGAGGGGTTGACGAAGGCCGCATCGATGTCGCCCCGGGCGACGGCGTGCGCCAGCCCGATCAGGCCGGTGGCGATCTTCAGCCCTGGCTCGAAGCTTGCGCCGGCGCCGTTGCCCAGCACCACACACACGTCCCGCGCCTGGCGCCCGTGCATCAGCGCCAGGCCGATCTGCGTCAGCATGACGGCGCGCGCCTCGTTCCCGGAAACCTCCCGATGCTCCATTGGCCGGGCCATGATACAGTGCTCGCCACCGACCCCTCTCGAGGAGCGCACGGATGCGATTCGCCAACCGGTTGAGTCTTCTCCCCCTGATCCTGATGCTGGCCTCCGGATGCGGCGGGACCGCCGCACCCGGAGGCTCGCCGGCGCCGGCGAGCGCCGCGAAGCCTGCTGCCGGCGCCTCGGCGTCGGCCAAGCCGGCCGCCAGCGCCGCCGCGGCCAGCGCCTCAGCCAAGCCGGCGGCCAGCGCCGCCGCCAAGACCGTCGGCCCGAGCTTCACCTTCAAGCTGGCTACGCCCTCGCCCGAAACCGACCTCAGCGGCGACGGGGTGAAGTTCTGGGCCAAGCTGGTCGACGAGCGGACCGGCGGGCGGATCAAGTTCCAGTATTTCTGGGCCGGCTCGCTGCTGAACGCCTCGACGATGTTCAACGGCGTGCGCGACGGGCTGGCCGACTTCGCCCTGCCGGCTACCTCCTACGTCTCCGGCCAGGTGCCCGACGTCGCGCCCTTTGAGGTGCCGTTCGCCTATCCGACCGACGCGCAGCTCACGCTGCGCTTTTACCGCGAGGTCGAGCCTGTTCTGACCGAAGTGTTCGGCAAGAGCTACAACCAGCGGCTGGTGTTCGCGTCCCCTGCCACGACGGCTGATCCGGTGAGCTGCAGGAATAAGTTCCTGGATTCGCCCAATGCCTGGAAGGGCGCGCTCGTGCGCACCGCGGGCAAGTGGCAGGCGGCCACGCTCGAGGCCTGGGGCGCCAAGCCGGTGACGATCGACCTCTCGGAGGCCTATTCAGCCATCCAGCGCGGCACCGCCGACTGCCTGCTGCTGGTCTACAACCTGCTCGATTCGTTCAAGCTCTACGAGGTCGCCAAGAATCTCACCCGTATCGACCACTCCATCAACCTCCAGATGATGACGGCTAACGCCGACGCCTGGAACAAGATCGCGCCGGACGACCAGAAGATCTTGCTTCAGGCCGGCCAGGAAACCCAGGAGTACCTGGTCAAGCAGCGCTCCGATCTGGTAACGAAGACCATCGAAAAGTTCAAGAGCCAGGGCATGAAGGTCTGTACGCCGAGTCAGCAGGAGCTGAGCCGGCTGCGTTCCGCCACCGAACCGGTCCTGGCCGAGATCGCCAAGAGCCAGACCGACAAGGGCCTGCAGATGCAGGACATCGCCAAGAAATACCGGGCCATGGTCACTACCTGGGGCCCGACGGAAGGCGATATGACGCCATGCTAGGGCGCCTGGGCCTTGTGAAGGGGGCTGGGGAGAGGATCGCCGCGACAGCGGCCCTCACCTTGCTCCTCGCCGCCTGCGGCGGCACGGCCGCGTCGGCCGGCTCGCCCGCGCCGGCCAGCGCCGCGAAGCCGGCCCCGAGCGCCTCCGCCCAGCCGGCCACGAGCCCCGCCGCTTCGGCGGCTGCCGTCACCCGCGCCGTCCGCAAGGAGGGGCCCAGCATCACCTTCAAGTTCGCCTCGTCCGCGACCGAGACGGATATCAGCGGCGACGGCTATAAGCATTGGGCCAAGCTGATCGAGGAACGCACCGGCGGGCGCATCAAGTTCCAGTTCTTCTGGGCAGCCTCGCTGCTCACCTCGCAACGCATGTTCGAGGGGCTGCGCGACGGCCTGGCCGATTTCGGCGGCTCGGCCACTGCCTCCATGTCTGGCCAGGTGCCGGACGTGGCGCCTTTCGAGGTGCCGTTCGCCTACCCGCTCGAGAGCGAGCTGCTGCTGCCGATGTATTCCGAGCTGAACCCGCTCCTCAGTGACGTCTTCAAGGCCTACAACCAGCAGATGGTCTACATCTCGCCGCACGTCGTCGCCGACCCCGTGAGCTGCAAGAGCAAGTTCCTGGACTCGGCCAACGCCTGGAAGGGCGCGCTGGTGCGAACCGCCGGCAAGTGGCAGGCCCGGACCCTCGAGGTCTGGGGCGCCAAGCCGGTCACGATCGACAGCAGTGAGGCCTACTCGGCCATTCAACGAGGCACGGCCGACTGCCTGCTGTATGCCTACAACCTGTACGACTCCGGCAAGATGTACGAGGTCGCCAAGTACGTCACGCGCATCGACCATTCGATCAACATGCAGGCCGTGGCGGCCAACGCCGACGCCTGGAAGAAGCTGCCGCCGGAGGACCAGCAGATCCTGCTCGAGGCCGGGAAGGAAACCCAGGGCTTCCTGATCAAGGAGCGCGACGCCATCGTTCCGCGCGTCATCGACAAGGCCAAGCAGAACGGGGTGAAATTCTGCACTCCCTCGCAGCAGGAACTGCAGCGGCTGCGAAATGCGACCGAGCCGGTGCTCAACGAGATCGCCCAGCAACAGTCCGACCGGGGCAAGCAGATGCAGGCTGTGCTGAGCAAGTTCAGGGCTCAGGTCAAGCAGCTCGGACCGACCGACGGCGACATGACCCCTTGTCCCGGGACGTGAACACCTTCTACACCGCCTACATGGCCGTCCGGCGGGTGAACGCGGCCTGCATAGCCGCGGCCAGCCTCATGATCGCCCTCATCGCCGTATTCACCATGTGGGAGGCCGTCACCCGCTACTTCTTCCGTCAGCCCGCGATGTGGACTTACCCGGTCGCCTCCTACCTGCTGCTGTACAGCATCTACCTCGGCCTGGCGTTTGCCCTTCAACGGGGCAGCCACGTCGGCGTGGACTTTGTCCTCGAGGTCCTGAGCGAGACACCCCGCCGCTGGCTTGAGCGCATCGGCCACATCCTCGGCTGCACGTTCATCATCGTGCTGCTTGTCCAGTGCTGGAAGCTCTGGATGCGCCAGGTTCGTGAGGGCCAGAAGGATATCTCAGCCCTGAGCTTTCCGCTGGCGCCCGTCTCAATTGTGATGGTCGCCGGCCTGGCGCTGATGGCCATCACCTATCTGTTTGTAATCGCCGACTCCTTTCTGAAACGGCCCGATGAGCCGACGGTTCAATCCGAGGAGGGCCAGGCCACCACGATCCAGGCGCTGCTCGATTGACCCTCTCCTGGGAATGGTCGGCCGTCATCATCACGGTCCTGCTGCTGGGCCTGATGTTCATCGGCATGCCGGCCGGACTGGCCATGGGGCTCACCAGCGTCATCCTGACCATCGTCTTCCTGGGGCCGGACAAACTCATCGTGCTGGCCAACACGGCCTTCACCCGCGGCACCGAGAACGAGTTCATTGTCGCCCCGCTGTTCATCTTCATGGCCGCCCTGGTGGCTTACTCGGGTATTGCCGAGGACGCCTATCGCGCTGCCTCGAAGTGGCTGAACCGCCTGCCAGGCTCGCTGGCGATCTCCAGCACCGCCGCCTGCGCCATCTTCGCCGGCGTGTCCGGCTCGAGCGTGGCGGACTCACTCACCGTCGGCACCTTCGCCATCCCGTCCATGGTCCGGCATGGTTACGACAAGAGGCTGGCGGTGAGTACGGTAGCTGCTGCCGGCACGCTCGGCATCCTTATCCCGCCCAGCGTGTCGATGGTCATCTTCGGCATCATCACCGAGACGTCCATCGGCCAGCTGTTCATCGCCGGCATCATCCCCGGCATCCTGCTGGCCCTGACCATCATGGGCTACATCGTCGTCCGCTGCACCCTCAAGCCCGAGCTGGCGCCTCCGGTCGGCGCGGTCACCTGGCGCGAGCGGTTCGAATCGCTGATCCCCATCTGGGGAGTGATCGTGCTGTTCACGCTGGTCATGGGGTCGATGTACCTGGGCGTCGCCACCACGCCCGAGGCGTCCGCCGTGGGCGCGGTAGGCGCTTTCCTGCTCCTGGCCGTCAAGCGCAAGCTGACCTGGAAGCGCCTGACCGACTCCCTTCGCCGCGCGGCCGAGACCACTGCCATGGTCTCGCTGCTCATCTTGGGCGGCTTCTCGCTCTCTTACGTGGCGGCGGCCATGGGTGTCGCCCACGGCTTGGCCGACGCGCTCCTGCAGACGCACTTCTCGCCGTTGGCGGTCATCGTCCTCTACAACCTGGCGCTGTTCGTCATCGGCGGCCCGCTGGAGACCAGCACCATCATCGTCATCACCATGCCGCTGCTGTTCCCGGCGTTCATGAAGCTCGGCTTCAGCCCGCTGTGGCTGGGCGTGCTGACGACCGTGAACTCCGAGATCGGGACCATCAGCCCGCCCTCCGGCCTGGTGCTGTTTGCCATGAAGAGCCTCATGCCCAAGGGCTTCACCACGCGCGATCTGTTCATTGGGGTGCTGCCCTTCGTGGGCCTGCTACTGGCCTTCCTCGTTGCTATGATCGCCTTCCCTCAAGCCTCTACCTGGCTGCCGAGCCATATGCGATAGGAGAAACCGATGAGCCACTTGCCGAGCGATCAGGCGGTGAATTTGTTGGGCATGATGCTCCGCATGCGCCGTCTCGAAGAGCAGGTCATTCATTTCGCCGAGGACCACGAGGGGCTGATCCGCGGCCACTTCCACGTCTATATCGGCCAGGAGGCGGCTGGCGCCGCGGCTTGCGCCGCGCTGCGCCGGGACGACTACGTCTACACCACTCACCGCAACCACGCCCACGTCGTGGCCAAGGGCGGAGATATGGGCCGGACGCTGGCCGAGATCATCGGCCGCGCCAACGGCTACTGCAAGGGTCGGGCCGGAACCTTTCACGTCGCGGCGCCCGACCTGGGCATCCTGCACACCTCGGCCATCGTCGGCGGCTGCCTGCCGCTGGCCGCGGGCACGGCCTACGCCTCCAAAATCCAGGGCAATGGACGCGCCACGGTCGTCTTCTTCGGCGACGGCGCCATGGAGGAGGGGGTGTTCTACGAAACGATGAACATCTCCCAGCTGTGGGGGCTGCCGGTCATCTTCTATATGGAGAACAATGCCGTCCAGCCGGGGGAGCGCGCCGGTCGCGGCTCGCCCACCTCGGAGCACAGCGCGAAGGCCCTCTCGGACGTTCCGCGCGCCTTCAGCATGGACACGCACGTGGTCGACGGCACCGACCTCGAGGCCGTGTACGACCTGGCCTCGGGCCTGGTGGAGAAGACGCGCCGCGGGGAGGGGCCGTTTTTCATCGAATCGCGCACCTCGCGCTGGCCCGGCAATTACGGCAATTTCCCGAACTCGGTCGGCGGCGACACCGACATCAATTGGGTCTGGTCGCCTGCGTCGGCGCCGGAGGCCGTGCGCAAGTGGGAGGAGCTGAGCGACCCTGTGATGCTCTACGCCCGCAAGCTACTGGACCGCAAGGCCATCAATCGCGAGAGCCTCATCGAGCTCGACGAGCGTGTCCGCCGCGAAGTGGAGGAGGCCGCCAAGTTCGCCCTGGACGGCCCGCTGCCTCCGGCCGAGGCGGCTGTGGAGTACGCATATGCCTAGGACGCTGAAATTTGCGCAGGCGCTGGCCGAGGCGCTGGACGAGATCCTGGCCGAAGAGCCGCGCATAACGCTCATCGGCGCCGGCTTCGGCGGGCTCAGCGGCGGCCAGTTCTTCAACGCCATCCGCGAGAAGTACGCCGATCGCATCAAGTACCCGCCCATCTCGGAGATCGGATTCACGGGCATCGGCGTCGGCGCCGCTTTCGCCGGCCTGCGTCCGATCGTCGACTATGGCACGGCTACGTTTTCCTATGAGGCCATCCCGCAGATCATCAATGAGGCGGCCATCGCCTACTCGAACTCCGGCGGCCAGACCTCCGCGCCGATCATCTTCCACATGCTCCACGGCGTCCGCGGCGCGGGCGGCGTCCAGCACTCGGGCAGCCCGCAGCCTTGGTACTGGAACACGCCCGGCCTGCAGGTGGTCGAGCCGGGCACCCCGGCCGACGTCAAGGGGCTGTTCCGCTGGGCGGGGCTGCGCAGTAAGAACCCGACCGTCATCCTGGACCATGCTCGGCTCATGGATACCGAGGGCGAGGTCCCCGATGGGCCCTATGAGATCCCCTTCGGCCAGGCCGACGTCAAGCGACAGGGCTCGGACGTGACCATCGTGGCTTGCGGCATCCAGGTGCCCCGCTCCCTCGCGGCCGCGGAAACCCTGGCCCGCGACGGCATCCAAGCCGAGGTCATCGATCCCCGCACCCTCTCACCGCTGGACACCGCGACCATCCTTGCGTCCGTGCACAAAACCGGCCGAGTCGTCGTTACCGACGAGAGCCACGACAACTGCGGCGTCGCCGCCGGCCTGGCCGCCGTCATCGCCGACGAGGGCTTCGGCTCGCTCAAGGCGCCCATCAAGCGTGTGAGCACCATGCCCGTCCCGGTGCCCTACTCCCAGCCAATGGAGGACTACGTTACACCCACGGCCGAGCGCATCGTCACGGCCGCGCGGGAGATCATCGGCCGCTGACATACTCGGCTCGCGGCTCTTCGAGGTCGTCAAGCTACAGCCTGAGATGTAACGCTGCATCTCACTTACGGCGGCTCCCAGGGCTGCGGCCCCCATACGCCTGCCAACCCCCTAAAACTCCCTCACCAACCTCCCGTACCGCTGGATCTTGTCCTGGATGCCCGCCTTGCGCAGCGCCTCCCAGACAATCGCCTGGCCCGCCGTCACTACCGTGACCCCGAACTCGTCTTCCAGGGGCTGGATATTGGCCACCATCGGCCAATGGGGCGACGGGCAATGGAGCGTGTCGGCGGAAGGGTTGTCCTTCAAGAGCGACCGCGCCATCTCTAGAGTGTCGGACGACGGCGCGGGCCGGACGTACATGCCTGAGCCCACGCCGCGGACGTCTATAACCTCGCAGCCGAGCCGCTCGACCTCCTCGGTGTGTTTGTCGCGCCGGCCGTCGCCGGTGCGCAGCTGCACCACCTTTTTGGCGCCCACGGTCTGCAGGGCGTGGTTCTGGCATAGCAGGCTGGCCGTGGTCGGCACGCCTGACTCGGCCTCCAGCTCCTTACAAATGACGTCGATCGGCTTGCCGGCGGCGAAGCCTACAGGCACCCCGCCGATGACCACCACGTTCACGCCGGACTGAGCCATCACCCGCGCCGCTCGGAGGCTCTGCTCCGCGCTCTGCTTCAGCTCCTCGGGCGTCAGCTCCCATACGCTGGCGGTGGCCGTAACCAGGGTCACGCCATCGGGTACCATTTTGTAGAAGTCGTAAGGGAAGATCTCCGCCAGATACACCGGGCAGGTGTAGCCGATGCGGGCGCGCGAGCCGTAGCTCATAATCCGTAGAACCTCCTGGCGTTCTCGCTGTTGATCTTCTCCGCGATGGCCGGGCTGAAGCGGCCATCCTCCGCCTGGCGAGCCAGGGCACGATGCGCCTCCAGCTCGAATGACTGATCGACGTGGCTGTAGTCGGTGCCGAGCATGAGGTAGTCCTCGGCGCCGTGCTCCAGTAAGTAGGCGATGTCGTCCTCCGTATCGCAGGTCACGTAGAAGCGGTTGTGGGCCAGCAGTTCGGTCTTGAAGTCGAACTCCGCCCGGGCCGCCTTACCCCGCATGCCGAGATCCTTGATGAGGTATGGGATCCACGACGCGCCCGCCTCGATGAAGCCGAAGCGCAGCGTGGGGAAGCGGTCCGGCACGCGCTCAGCGGCCAACGAGCTGAATGCCGACAGCACATTCAGCACCGCCATGCGCGCGAAGTCGCCGGCGTTGGACTGCTGCGGGTCGCCGCTGCCCTGGTGGATGCAGACGGGCAGGTCGAGCTGCTCGGCCGCCTCGTACAGCGGGAAGAAGTACGGGTCGGCGGCGTCACGGTAGCCACACTCGACGCCCTTCTTCATGACGCCGCAGGCGCCGTGGTCCTTGGCGTACTGTAGGACCTCCGGGACCTTGTCCATCGAGAGCAGCGGCGCCTGGGCCACCCAGCGCAGCCGCCCGCCGGAGGACGCCGTGCGGTCGGCCAGCCAGCGGTTGTAGGCCTTGCACAACGCCAGCTCCACCTCCGGCCGGTCGGTAGCGGCGTGCAGGAACGTCGTCGGATAAAGCACCTGAATGTCGATCCCGAGCTGGTCCATGTGGCGCAGGCGGGCGGGCACGTCGCGCAGCTCGCGTGTGTCGCGCGTGGTACCCGACTTTTCGTCGCTCCGAAAGCGGTGCAGCCGGGCGTTGCCGGCGATCAGCCATAGCCCGTGGCGCCGGCCGTCTGCCGGGCCGGTGGGCTCGCTGTCCGGCAGGTCGAAGGCAATCGGCTTGAACCGCCGGTCGGCGTCGTCCAGATACTGCCAGGTCTGCTCGTTCTCGTCGATGTGGGCGTCGGCATCTACAGCGCGCATCAGTTCGCCTTTCTCACCTTGAAGCTCATTGGGGCCACGTCGTCGATGGTCTGGCTTTTGGCCCGCCACTGCGGCAGCGTAGCCCAGTACTCCTCGCCTGCTTCCTGAACCTTCCGCAGCAGCTCGGTCTCGTCCAGCCGCAAGGCCTTGCCGTTCTCGACCAACGTCTCCCCGTCCACGATGATCGTCTCGACGTCCTTCTGGCTGCCGGCCTCGACCAGCGACTTGATGGGATCGCGGACCGCGCCGAAGTGGATCTGCTGGAGGTTGACGATCAGGACGTCCGCCTTGGCGCCCGGCGCCAGCCGGCCAAGGTCGTCGCGGCCCAGCGCCTTGGCGCCGCCCAGCGTGGCCGCGTTGAACACGTCGCGCGGCTTGCCGGCCAGGAAGCTGCCCTCGGCCCAGCGGCAGGCCAGCGCAGCCAGGCGCATCTCGCTCACCATGTCCTGCGGGAACGTGTCGGTCCCCAGGCAGACGTTGATGCCGCGCCGGCGGTAGGCGTCGAACGACTCCAGGGCCAGGCCCTGCTTGGCGTACTTGTAGGGCGCGTGGGCGACTGACGCGCCGCTGTCGGCCACGATCGCCAAATCATCGCCATACGGGTAGTGCGCCCACGAGTGGCGGTTGTGAAAGACGCAGTGACCGAGGATGACCTCCGGCCCCAGGAAGCCCAGGTCGTGCAGGTACTGGATCGGCGTTACTTGCCGCTCGCGCAGCAGTTTGTGGAACTCAACGAGGTTCATGGCGGTGTGGAGCTGGATGCCGGCGCCCAACTCGGCCGCGGCGCGCTTGGTGGCCTGCAGCAGCTCGGGCGTGCAGGTATCGAGCTGGGCGGGATAGAGCATGCCCCGGACGCGGTCGTTGTGGGCCCCGTGGTACTCGCGGATGAAGCGCTTTGCGCCCTCTAGGCCGGCCTCGCCGGCTCCCTCATCCCAGGCCCAGTCGATCCGGCCCTGCTCATCCAGGACGTAACTGGCGCTGCCGTAGGCTGTGCCGAGATAGGCACGCACGCCCAACCGGCCGACCATATCGACGAACGCCGGGGCGTTCTGCGGTGGCCGCAGGCCGACGTCGAGGATGGTTGTTGACCCCCCGCGCAGCGCCGCCCATACCCCGAACGTGCTTCCGACCTCAACGCGGACGTTCTGTCGCGGCGCCCCTGGCAGGCGGGCGCCGTAGGCCAGGAAATTCTGGGCGAAGTAATTGGTCTTCGTCGGATCGTTGAGCAGCACGTGCGGCGCGTTGATGCCGGCGTGGATGTGACAGTTGATGAACCCGGGGCTGACGAGCTTGCCGCGCGCGTCGATGGTGCGGTCGGCGCTGCCGTCGAACCGAGGCCCGACGTGGACGACGCGATTGTCCTCGTAGGCCACCACGCCATCCTGGATGAGCTCGTGCTCGGAGCCGTTGAAACCAACCACCCAGCCACCCTGGATCAGCGTTCGCATGGGCCTCTACTGTACGATGCCGCCGCGACGCGGTTCATTCCATTGGCCGGTACCGCGCCTATACAAAAGACGTCGGCCGCTTCGTTCCCAGGTTGGGCAGGCTCCCATAATTGGGCGTGGCCGCTGCGCCAAGCCCGATCCCCCAGATGCCCGAGGCCGTCCCTCCGCCGCGGCTGGCGGTCATCCCAAACGAGGGCTCGACGCTCGCCGGGATCGTTTACTGGGCGCGCTACAAGAGCTTCTGGTTCGGCGCGATCTCGCGAATCGCCACGTTCAACGGCGCCGTCGGCCTGCTGCTTTGGGCCATCGATGAGGCCACCAACCGCCAGAACCCGACCCTGCTGGCTATACGCAGCAACCTGCCGCTGACCATCTTCGTGGCCACCCTCATCGCCCTGGCCTACACGGCCGTGCGGCTTGGCCTCAAGCTCGATCCCCAGCAGCCGCTGGCCAACGCGCCGCTGCTGGTGGTGATGGTACTGGTCATTGTGGCCGTGACGTCAATCGCCGGGCCCGTGTTCGTGGCTATCGGCGAGGCCGGGATGCTGGTCCTGCTGCTGTTGGTGCTGCGGCTGCGGCACTGGCAGGGCAACGCCCATCTGCTCATCAAAGGCCTGCTGATCGCAAGCTCCATCATCCTGCTGGGCGGCCTGGGCGCGGGTGTGGCCACGGGCCAGTTGCTAGAGACGCGCATCTCGGTGGAACGCCTGGACGACATCGGCCGCCTGGTGCTGCTGATGCTCGGCCTGTCGCTGTACTTCTTCGAGGAGCGCCGCCATTGGCAGGCGCAGCCGCCCACCCCGGCGGTAGTCGAGCGGCTGCAGCGCGCTTGCAAGCTCAACGACTTCGCCCTCATCCACCGCTGGCTGGGCGAGGACCTGGTGTTCTCGCAAAGCGACCAGCGGCTGCTGGCCGGCCTCATCCTGCCGCGGCGGATGGTTGTGGATGGCGACCTGGCCGGCGTGGCCGCGCCAAGCGGCGAGTTCGTGCTGTTCCGGGTGCGCAAGGGCCAGGTGGTGGACATGCGAGTGTACGAGAAGAGGGGAGACGCTCGCTAAGCTTCCCTCTCGTGCGTGCGGTCTGGGCTCTCCTGGTTGTCCTGGCCTCCTGGCTTCTGCCTCTTGCCTCGGCGGAGGCCGCCGGCATGGGCGGCGTCATCGAGGGCACGTTGGTCGAAAGGACCGCCGGGGCAAGCCTGCAGGGCGGCGCGAAGGCCTACCTGTACAAGGTGTCCAGCGGACAGCAGCCACGGCAGGTCGGCGAGGCCGCGGCCGACTCCGCGGGACGCTTTGAGTTCGACTTCGTCGAGCTCGACCCGGCCGCGGCGTACAAGGTCGCCGTCGAGTACCAGGGCGCGCCCTATTTCAGTGACAACCTGACGTTCCCCGCGGGTGAGACCAGCCGGAAGCTGAGCATCGACGTCTATGAACCGACCGACGATGACAAGGTCCTGTCGCTGGCGGGGACCAGTCTGCTGGTCGACGCCGACGAGAAATCGCACGAGCTCGCCATCCTGGAGCTGGACAGCTTCCAGAACGATAGCCAGCGCACGTTCGTGCCCAGCACCACGCCCCGGGGCAGCGGACCGCCGCCCATCCTCCGTTTCTCGCTGCCTCAGAACGCCACCAATCTGACGCCCGGCGAGGGCATGGGCCTACAGGAAATCATCCAAATCAACGGGGGCTTCGGCGCGCTGGTGCCGGTCGCGCCCGGCCGCCATGACCTGGGCTTTGCCTACCGCAGCGCCTACCAGCGCTCGTCGACCTCGTTCAGCAAGACCATCATCTATCCCACGAAGACCCTGCGGGTGCTGGTGCCCGCCGGCAAGGCCCAGGTGGATAGCCCTCAGCTGGTCCGGCAGCCGCGCCAGAACGTCGGCGGCAAGCAGTACGACCTGCTGCTGGGCAGCGATCTCGCCCCGGGAACGAAAGTCGAGTTGCGCTTCTCCAGCCTGCCCGGTGTCAGCCCGCTGTCAGAGCTTGCTCAGCCGTCCACACTGCCGTGGCTGGCCGGCGTGCTGGCCGTTGTGACATTGGGCATGCTCGGCTGGTACGTGCGCGATCGCCTTCGGCGTCCCGTTTCGGCGCCGGCCCTCGACCGGCAGCAGCTCGAGGCCCAGCGGCGCGAGTTGTTGATTACCCTGGCCCGCCTGGACGACCGCTTCGACGAGGGCAAGATCGCCGCCAGCGACTACCAGGACCAGCGGGAGGTGCAGAAGGCCGAGCTCCGGGCGATCATGCAGCAGCTGGAAGCGCTGAACTAAGACGCTAGCGCCGCCAGCCGGCCGCGCTGGCCCAGGCTGGTGAGGCAGTCGGCGCCCGCGGGCAGTCCCGCGGCCGTCCGCGCCAGGTGGTGCGCCAGGTTGCGCTGGCGGGGCACCCAGCACATCCGGACGTGCTCAGCTTGCCGCAGCCAGGGCGCCGTCCGGGCCTGCAGCTGCCGGCAGGCCGCGCTGCCGCCGCGGATCTCACCTGTGGCCAGCCGCAGGCCGACCGTTGAATCGGATAGGATGAGCGCGCTCCGCGGACGCGCCGCGCGGATCAGCTCGCAGGCCTCGACCAGTCCCAGGAACTCGGCCTGGTTGTTGCCGGCGACCCCGATGTTCTTGACCTGCCCGAACAGCCAGTCGGTGGCTCCGGCGCGAGCCAGCACGAGCAGGCCGAAGCCGCTCGGCCCGGGATTGGGCGCGGCCGAGCCGTCGACGTAGATCACGAGGTCGAGATGTGGGACGCGAGGCAGCCATGAACCGCGACTGAAACGCGACCTGGCTGCTGCCGTGCTAGAGCCTTCGCGCCAAGCGAACCATCTGCTAGTTGCGGCAACGAAGACCGAGCGTGCTGCGTTACGTATGGCTCACTACCCGGCTGTAAACTCCAGGCCGCCTCGAGCCACCACCACCCGTTCCAGAACCGCCCGATCCGCGCCGCCGAACCTTAGGTTGCGGAACCCGCCGTTTCCCCCCTCATAGACCACCACCGCCAGCTCATACGCCCCATCCGCCACCCCACGCAGATCCAGCTCGTAGTAGTCTGCCGTGACCTGGCCGGGCCGCCAGGTCGATGTGCGCGAGAGGCCCAGCACCGGGGCGGCCTCGTCGCGCTGGACCGACACGAGGTCGGCCGACGGCATCAGCCGCACCGAGACGTGGTAGTCCGCCGCAGGCTGGCGGAGCGCCCGCCAGTAGAGGGTCACGGGCAGTACCCCGTACTCCGGCTGCCCGGGCGGCGCGATGCCGGCCAGCTCGAGCTCGTCCCCGAACGCGGTGCCAATTCGCCGGGCCGAGGGCGGCAGATCTCCCAGCGGTTCGCGAAGGACCTCCACGAACGGCCCCACCGCCGACACCGGCTCGGTGGGCCGGAACGTCGCCGTCGCAAGGAACACCCGGCCAGGCGCTCGGTCGATTACATCGGGCAGGGTGGCCGCGGGGTACGAGATGCTCACGCCCTTGTTGACGCCCTCGACGAACTGCTCGTACCAGAGCGGTGTCGCCTGATCCCAGTCGGCCACCACCGTGGCGTCTGGGGGCAGCAGCGCCAGGGCATCGGCCAGGCGGCGTGCTTGATGGCCCTGGAACAGGTCTTGGCGGAAGTCGTCCAGCGCCTCGGGCGCGGGCTGGAAGTGCGCCCGGCCGAGGTGCAGTCCGCCTACGGCCACGAGCACCGTCAATGCCGCCGGCAGCCATGCGCCCAGCCTGAAGACCGTCATCCCCGCGCCGGCCACCAGCGCGATGGGCACGTAGGCGGGCATCAGGTACACCAGGTTCAACTGGCCTCCGATGTTCCAGAGGACGGTGAACCACATGAGCACCGCCGTGTAGCCGGCCAGCAGCAGCGCCGCGGGGGGCCGCTGCCACGCAAGCCGGCCAAGCCCGATCACGGCCAGGGCCAGTACGACCGGCGAGAACGTGCCTGCCAGCGCTGCCCCGAGTGCCGGGATCCGGTCGGCCGCCTGGGTCGGCGTGAGGGTCAAGTGGGCCGCCGTGTCGGTGCCGGCGATGGCCACGTTGACAAACCCCTGCCACGTGGCGGTGTTCCACTGATCCCATGGCGCTCCCAACGCCGCTCGGAGCGGCAGCACGCCGTACAGGAGCAGCGGGGCAGCGGCGCACCCCAGCGCCTTGGCCATGAGCCGGCCGTCGAGGACGATCTGCCAGCGTACCAGCACGAGGTAGCCTGCCAGAAAGGGCACCAGCAGCGCGAAGGTACGGTGGTGGTCCAGGCCCAACCCAACGACCACGGCCAGGAGCAACAGACGCCGCTCCGCGCGTTTTGCCTCGCCCGCCCGCACGGCCTGCTCCCAACAAAGGGCCGTCACCAGCGCCAGCGCCACGAAGGCGACCGCCAGTGAGCGCACGCCGGCGATGTTCGACCACAGCCACTCCAGCGGCGCCAGGCCGGCGGCGATTCCGCTTAGCGCTCCTGCCCAGACCGAGCCGGTCAGCCGCTGGGCGGCCAGGAACGTCAGCCCAACCGCCGCGGCGCCAAAGACGGCGGACAGCAGGTTCATGCGCCAGGCAACGCTGCCCAGGGGCAGGAAGCTCCAGGCCTTCCCTACGAGTAGGTACAGCGGGTAGCCCGTGTAGTGGGGGATGCCGAAGACGTAGGGCACAAACTGGAACTCGCCGGCGTCATGGCCCACCACATCGGGTGCAAGCGTGATCCCGTACAGGATGAGAAAGGCCATAGAAAGTCCTGCTCCCAACGCTGTGGGAGATGCCAGCTGAGGGTGCCTAGCGCGCCAGGGACGCAGAACCCTGCTCAAGCCTCGGCTGCAGCAATTGCGACAGTTTGAGCCGGTAGCTCTTGGCGATGAAGCTGCGCTTCGGATGCTTGGCCAGCCAGGGCGAGCTCAATGCGCCCAGCCGGCGCGCCTCTTCGGCGTTGAGCGCCGCCTGCTTGCCCTCGTCGAGCGCCGGCACCAGCACGAATAGGTGCCGCACCACGTCGGCCAGCGATTGCGTCCCGATAAGCCTCAGCAGGATGGCCTGGAAACCAAACACCGGCGACTCCAGCTCTACGCGATAGCCCAACGGCTCGAACAGCGAGCGAACGTGAGGGTTCCGGTAGCTCACCACCAGCGGCGCAATCTCGGCCTGCAATTCGAACTTCCGCTGGATCAGCTCGCTGCGCGCCAGTGGCTGCAGCGCCGCGCCGAACGCGCCATCCAGGAACGACCGGAACAGCGGCGACAGGGCCACGACGCGCGACTTCACGTAATCGACGATCACCAGGTCCTCGGGCGAGCTCTCCCAGCCGCTGGCCGGCTCCGGATAAGCCAGCATGGTGAAAGAGATGCTGCCAGGCAGCCCGCTCTCGACCACCAGCCGCAGACGGGCATTGGGCGGTTCGCGGATGAACAGCTTCTCCGGGAGCCGCCCCAGGAGCTGGCTAACTTGCTCCGCTTGCTGGCCGGTCGCCGTGATCTTCAGGTACATGCTGCGCCGGGAGTGTAGCCGCGCTTTCGGACCCCAGCATTTACACTAGCCCGGTGCTGGTCGTCCTGGCGCTTGCCTGGCTGACCGCCTTCTCTTCACGCTCGAACACCATATCCGTCGGGCCTGTGCTGCCGCTCATCCAGCGCGACCTCGGCATGACCTACGCCCAGGCGGGGCTGCTGTTCGGCATCCCGGTGCTGATGATGGGGGCGTTCTCGATTCCGAGCGGCCTGATCATCGCTCGGCTGGGTCTCAAGCCGGTGCTGATTCTCAGCCTGGCCGTGCTGGGGCTCGGCGGAGGCCTGCGCGCGACCGCCACCAGCCCGGGCGCAATCCTGGCTTTTACTGCGCTCGTCGGTGTGGGCATTGGATTGGTGCAGCCAACCCTCCCCCGGCTGATCAAGGACCATTTCACCCGCAACACCGGCGTGATGACCGGCGTCTACTCCAATGGCTTCTCGGTGGGCGCCACCACGGCCGCTGCACTGGCTATCCCGGTGCTGGTGCCGCTGTCCGGAAGCCTGAGCTGGCGCGGACCCTTCATCCTGTGGTCGCTCGTCGTGGCTCTGACCATCGTGGCCTGGCTGTTCGTCCCAGGCGGGCGGTCCCGGGGAGGAGAAAGCCTGGCCCCGTTCGTGCGCATCTTTCGCAGCCGGGTAGCCTGGATCGCCAGCGGCATTTTCCTGACGCAGAGCTTGCTGTACTACATCCTGAACTCCTGGTTGGCCAGCTATTACGAGGGGTTGGGCTTTTCGCTGGCGACCGCCGGATCGACGGTCGCCCTCTTGAGTGCGGCCTCGATCGTCTTCGGTTTTCTCGGCCCGGCCGTGTCCGATTGGGCCGGGCGGCGGCCGCCGTTTATCCTGGCGGCGGTGGTGAGCATCGGCGGCGTGCTCGGCCTGATGCTACTGCCGCGCATCTACTGGCTGTGGCCGCTGCTCATTGGCAGCTCCACATCGGTGCTGTTCACGACCGGTTTCGTGATTCCCGTGGATGCGGCCAAGTCCGACGAGGTCGGCGCGTTCACCGGCCTGATGCTGACGGTCGGCTTCGGCGGGGTGACCGTCGGGCCGCCGCTGGTCGGCTTCCTGCGCGACGTGACCGGCTCGAACTTCTACGGCCTACTGGTGCTGCTGGCGATCGCCGTCAGCCAGTTGTGGCTGACGCTGCTTATGCCGGAAACCTCACCGCGGCGCCGGTGAAACGCCAGCTGCTGCTCGTGGCTCTTGCGCTCAGCGCCTGCGGCAGCGCGCCCAGAGCATCCGCTACACCCACACCCGTCTACGCCCCCCAACCCACTGCCACTCACTTCATCCGGTTCCTGGATTCCCGACGCTTCGAGCCGGCCGATCTCGAAGGCCAGCCCGGCCAGCTGGTCAAGCTGGTCCTAGTCGGCGGTAAGCAGAAGCACGACCTCACCTCGCCCGGGCTCAACGTCAATATCGACGTCCTGCCGGAGAAGGTCGAGATCATCCAGGTTGAGCTGCCCTCTAAGCCCGGCACGTACGAGTTCTGGTCGGCCCAGCCCGGCGATCGGGAAGGCGGCATGGTCGGCCGTTTTCACGTGCAGCCGGTAGCCCATCGCAGCTAGCCTAAATGGGCTAACATAAGCGCCGGGGAATGTTGAACGCCGATCCGCTCGATGAGATCCACGAGGACATCGAGGCGCCGGAGAGTCCCGAGCCGGTCCGCGATGTGCGCGGAGGACCGCGCTCGGCGCTAACACGTTGGGTGGCCGAGCGCAACCTGCGCAACCAGTCGTCGGCGGGCGCGCCCACGTACGAACGCTGCCAGCGTAAGAACTGCTGGGGCAAAGCGACCTGGACCTGCCCCAACTGCCATGAGAAGGCCTGCAGTGCCCACCGACCCGAGCATCACTGCTCGCTGCCCTATCTGCCCCCGCGCTAGCGCTTCTTCAGCCCCGCGAAGACCTTCTCGGCCGTAATCGGCAGGTCGGTGATGCGCACCCCGCACGCATCATAGACGGCGTTGGCAATGGCCGCCGCCAGCGGAGTATTCGAGGACTCGCCTATCGACTTCGAGTTGTGCGGCCCCGGCCCCTCCTCGGCGTGCACCAGCACCGTCTGGAGCTCCGGCATATCGGCTATTGTGGGCAGCTTGTACTCGCCCAGATGCAGCGCCCCCACCCGTCCCTCGTGGATCTGGAGGTCTTCCATGAGGGCGAAGCCGAAGCCATGAGCTATGCCGCCGTCGATCTGGCCCTGGTGAAGGAGCGGGTGGATGATCGTGCCCACGTCATGCGCCGTGACGATGCGGTGCACGGTGACCTGGCCCGTGTCTGGGTCGACCGAGACCTCGGCGATCTGGGCGGTGAAACTGGTTACCGGCGCCTCAGCGCCGGGGTAGTTGAAGGTCACGCTAATCGTTTCGCCTTGATCCACTGACGCGCCGCGCCGGCGCAGCTCGTCCAGCAGCGTCCGGGCGGCGCCCAGAGCCGCCTGGCCGCCCACGTGCGTGGCCCGGCTGCCGCCGACGCCGCTGTCCTTGAGATTCTCGAGCGTGCCCACGGTTTGGATGCGTACCCGCTCCGGCTGTACCCCCAGCTCCTCGGCCACGACCTGTCGCATCACCGTGTGCAGGCCGGTGCCGGTGTCCGGCATGGAGGTCGTTAGGGTCAGCAACCCGTCCGCCTCGCGCGTCAGCCGCACGGTGGCGAAACCGTTGCCCACGTGGCGGTCCCCCAGGGCGATGCCCCGGCCCTGCCACGGCGTCTTGGGTGAGCGCCAGCCGATGCGCTCGGCGGCCGCTCGAATCGTCTCCTCCTGGCGCACGTCCTCCAGCGGGTGGAGTCCGCCGGCGATGGTGTTGCCATCGTGGAGGCAGTTCCCGAGCCGGAAATCGAGCGGGTCGAGGCCCATCTCGGCGGCGATCATGTCCATGTGCGATTCGACGGCGAACAGCGCCTGGGGCTCGCCCGGAGCGCGCACGTGGCCGCGCGGCACCGAGTTGGTGTACACGCAGTAGCTGTCGATGCGCACGTGTGGGATGTTGTAGCTGCCGGCCAGCGACGCGGCGCCGTGGACATTGACGATAGGCGTCGGCTTGAAGGCGCCGTATCCGCCTGAGTCCCAGATGCCCGTGGCGTGCCGCGCCACGATTGTCCCGTCTTTCCTGAGGCCGGTCTTGATATGGATGTAGCCGGTGTGTCGCGGGTTGGCGGCCTGGAGCTCCTCGATGTAGGTCATCACGTATTTGACCGGCCGGCCGGTTCTCTGCGCCAGGTAGCAGACCGGCACGATGTTGAGCAGTGAGCCCTTGCCGCCGAAATCGCCGCCGATCGAGGTGGCGGTGTACTCGATGCCCTCCACGGGCATGTCCAGCAGCGGCGCCAGCTGGTTCTGCTGGCGGAACGGCATCTTGTTGGCGTCCCACACTTGCAGTCGGCCGTGCTCGTCCACGCGGGCGATGCAGGCGTGCGGCTCGATGTGCCCCTGGTGTACCGGCGGCGTGGTGAAGTCGTGCTCGATAATGACCTCGGCCTCCTTGAAGCCCTCGTCGATGTCGCCCTTCTGCCAGATGATGTGCGACATCGCGTTGGGCTCGGTCGGCACCGGCTCGGGCACCCCCTCGTACTTCGAGACGTCGTCGTGGATGCGGACGGCGTCTGGCTTCATCGCCTCGCGCGGGTCGAAGATGGCCGGCAGCTCCTCGTACTCGACCTCGACCGCCAGCGCCGCAGCCTCCGCTTGATCCGGGTCCTCGGCTGCCACCGCGGCGATCGGTTCGCCAACGAACCGGACCTTGCGGCGCGCCAGCACCGGCATGTCCATCATCATTCGGCCCCACAGGATGTCGGGGATGTCCTGGGCGGTGATGACGGCGTGGACGCCCGGCATCTGCTTGGCCCGCGTGGTGTCGACCCGCACCAACCGCGCGTGCGGCATGGTGCTGCGTACGTACTTGCACCACAGCATGCCCGCGAAGATCACGTCGGCGCCGTAGGTGGTACGGCCGGTGACCTTGGCCACGCCGTCCACGCGCGGAGCCGGCGTGCCTACGACAGTAAGGGTCGCGCTCATGTGCTTGCCTCCAGAGATTACGTGTTCGCCGTGGCGAGAAGCGCAGTGGCTTCGAGGTAGATTCCATTGCGTCGCTGCCGGCCGGCCAGGCGTTCGGCAAGGGCTGCTCGCAGGCGCTGGCGCTGCTCGGAATTGAGCGGGTCCAGCCGCTGGCGCATGCCCGTCCCGCGCGCGGTCTCCCAGTACTCCTCGAGGTCCCGGAAGCGGAAGGTGTGGCTGTCCGTGAGGACGCGAACCTCAGAGAAGCCCGCCCGCTCCAGCAGCCCGGCCAGGCGCGCTCGCTCCGCGATCCAGCCTGGCTCTGGCGCCGAGCTTATGAACCCCAGCTGCCTGAGGGCATCGGCCATGTCCTCGGCCTGGGATGCACGCCAGGTGGACACGCCCACCCGCCCACCTTCCTTGAGGACCCGCCGGAACTCCTTCAAGCCACCCTCCTGGTTGGGGAAGAACATCACCCCGAAGCCACACAGCACCCGATCGAAGCTCCCATCGTGGAAGTCGAGATGCTCGGCATCCATCAGCCGCACCTGCGCGTTGATCCCGCGGCGCCGCGCCTCCTGCCTGGTGGCCTGGACCATTCCCGCGGCGAGGTCGACGCCGACCACCGCGCCGTCCGGCCCGGCCGCTTCGGCGGCGGGGAAGAGCACCGCCCCCCGGCCGCTGGCCACGTCGAGCACCCGCTGCCCGGGCCGGATGCCCGTCTCCTCCACCAGCCGGCGGCCAAAGTACGCAAAGCAGCCCGGCCCGGCATCGGAGTCCGGGGCCAGCGCGCTGAACCGGGCGCCGCCCTGCGTCTTCTGCGCATCGGGCTCGTTGGGCAAGGCAAAGCTTCGGTCGGGCTCAGCCGACACTGTGGCTCAAGACCTGGCTATGCTCGGCCAATGCGAGCACTAATTGTAGGGCCGCAAGGGCTGCATCTGGACGAGGCGCACCCCGTTCCCGAGCCTGGCCCGGACGAAGCGCTCGTCCGCGTGCGGCTGGCCGGCATCTGCAACACCGATCTCGAGATCGCCCGTGGCTATATGGGCTTCCGGGGCGTGCCCGGCCATGAGTTCGTGGGCGAGGTCGACGGCCGGCGCGTGGCCGGCGAGATCAACGCCGCTTGCGGCGCGTGCTCGTGGTGCGCCCGAGGCCTCGGCCGCCACTGCCCCAACCGGACCGTGCTCGGTATCCTGGGCCGGAGCGGCGCCTTCGCCGAATATCTGGCCCTGCCGCGCCGCAACCTGCACCCGCTGCCCGACTCGCTCGATGACGAGGTCGCCGTCTTCGTCGAGCCCACCGCGGCGGCGTTCGAGGTCCTGGAGCAGGTACCGCTTCATCTAGAGGACCGGGTCGCGCTCCTCGGGGATGGCAAGCTCGCCCTCCTCATCGCCCAGGTGCTGCGAGGCCGCTGCCGGCTGAAGGTCTTCGGCAAGCACCCTGAGAAGCTGACCATCCTGCGCGAAGTCGAGACGACGATTGAGCGTCCGAAGGGCCAGTTCGACGTCGTCGTCGAGGCCACCGGCTCCGAGCGCGGTTTCCAGCAGGCGCTCGATCTGGTCCGCCCGCGAGGGACGCTCGTGCTGAAGAGCACCGTGGCGGCAGGCGCGCAGCTCAACCTCGCGCCGGTCGTCGTGAACGAGGTTACCGTCGTCGGCTCGCGCTGCGGTCCGTTCGGGCCGGCCATCGAGGCGCTGGCCTCTGGCGCGGTCGATCCGCGGCCGCTGATCAGCGCCACCTACCCACTGGAGCGCGGCCTCCAGGCGTTCCAGCGCGCCGCCGCGCCCGGCGTGCTGAAAGTGCTGCTCAGGCCTTAGGACGATCCCTCCGAGCTGGACGTCGCGTGCTTGCCGCGCGCGATGTGGCTCGGGTCGCCAAAGGCGCGTTCCGCCTCCGTGAGCTTGTCCTCGGGCGGTTCGGGCAGCACCTGCGACTGCGATGCCACGTCGACCGGCTGCTCGCCCGGCCAGATCTCACCGGGCACCCGCGCTCCGGGAAACTCGCTGGCCAGTCCGACGCGCGGCCGGCCGGGCGCTTTCCCTTCGCCGGCCCGGTACTCACCGGCCTGATCGGTCGGGCCGGGCTCGTTATGGCCATAGTGCAGCGGCGGCCAGCCGACCACCTGCTCCGGAATCTTGTCCGCCATGCTCGGCCGCCTCGCAATCCGGCGGCCAGTCCGCGTATCATGCCTGGAGGTGCCGGATCTCGTCTTCCTGCTCGACGTCGACAACACCTTGCTCGACAACGATTTCGTGAAGGAGGACTTCACCCGGCGCATGCGCGGCTTTTTGAGTTCGGAGGACGAGGAGCGCTTCTGGGAGCTGTACGAGGCCGTACGGCAGGAGCGCGATGTGGTCGATTTCCCGCTCACGCTCGAGCGCTTCCACGAAGGCTTCAAGGATGAGCCGGCGTTCAATCGGCTGTCGCACATGATCAACGACTACCGGTTCGACCGCCATCTCTACCCTGGCGCCCTAGAGACCATTGCCCACCTGCGCACCATTGGCACGACGGTTGTCGTTTCCGATGGCGACGCGATTTTCCAGCCACGCAAGATTGCCGAGGCGGGGATCACCGAAGCCGTCGGCGGCCAGGTGTTCGTGTACACCCACAAGGAGAAGAGCATCGCCCAGGTGCTCGAGCGCGTGCCCGCGGACTGCTACGTCATGGTGGACGACAAGCGGCGTATCCTGGCTTCGCTGAAATCGTCCTATCCGGACAAGTTTACGACCGTCCACGTCCTGCAGGGCCACTACGCGAAGGCCGATCCGGACCTCAAGCCCGACCCGGACATCGAGGTTGCGACCATCGGCGATCTCCAGCGCTTTACCGTGGCCGAGTTCGCGCGCTAGCATCGCAGAATGCGGCCGGCGTTCGGCGCGGCGCTTCTGTGCGCTGCCATGGCTGCCGCGAGCTGCAGCCGAGCCCCGGCTGCGCCGGCCCGGGCACAGCCGTCGCAGGCTGCCGCCCCCGCCAGCCGGGCGTTTGACCCGCATGGCTTCACGCTGGCGCTCCAGCCGGTAGCGCGCGGCTTTCGCGCGCCGACGGACGCGGTCAATGCCGGCGACGGCAGTGGCCGGCTGTTCGTCGTCGAGAAGGGCGGCACGATCCGTATCGTCAAGAACGGCAGCGTCGTGCCGGCGCCTTTCCTGGATGTCACCTCCCTGGTGAAATCCTCCGGCAGCGAACAGGGTTTGCTCGGGCTGGCCTTCCATCCCAAGTTCCGCGAGAACGGCCAGTTCTTCGTGAACTACACCGACCAGCACGACGTCGGCGACACCGCGGTCGCCCGCTACCGGGTCTCGCCGAGCGATCCCGACAAGGCTGACCCGAGCTCGGCGTCCATCATCCTGCAGGTCAAGCAGCCTTACGCCAACCACAATGGCGGAAACCTCGTGTTCGGACCGGACGGTTACTTGTGGATCGGCCTGGGCGATGGCGGCAGCGGCGGCGATCCACACGGCAATGGCCAGAACGGCCAGGCCTTGCTGGGCAAGATGCTGCGCATCGACGTGGACGCGGCCCAGCCCTACGGCATCCCGCCCGACAACCCCTTCGCCAACCGCCAGCGCTTCCGACCCGAGATCTGGGCCACCGGCCTGCGTAACCCGTGGCGTTACAGCTTCGACCGCGCCACCGGCGACCTGTACATCGCCGACGTCGGGCAAAACGAGATCGAGGAGGTCGAGGTCGAGCCGCCCGGCGCCGGCGGCCGCAACTACGGTTGGAATATCATGGAAGGCAGCCGCTGCTTCCGGGCGGCCAATTGCGACCGGAACGGGCTCACGCTACCCGTGGCCGAGTACGACCACAGCCAGGGCTGCTCCATCACCGGCGGCTACGTGTACCGAGGGACGCAGCAGCCGGCCCTCTACGGCGGGTACTTCTACGGCGATTACTGCAGCGGCCGCATCTGGTCGCTGCACCGCGCCCGCGACCGCTGGACCTCTACCCAGCTCCTCCAGGAGCAGGTCCAGATCAGCTCATTCGGTGAGGACGAGGCCGGCGAGATCTACGTGGCTGGCCTCTCCGACGGCGTCCTGTACCGGCTTACGGCGAAGTAGGCCCGGCCTCTAGTTTCTCCAGCGCCGCTCGGGCGGCGGCTTGCTCCGCCTCGCGCTTGCTGTGGCCCCAGCCGCGCCCGGCGACTTCATCCTTGACAAGGACTTCCACCTCGAAGGTGCGGGCATGCGAAGGGCCTGAGGCGCGCACGGTCCGGTACACCGGAGTAGCCTGCATCGTGCCTTGCGTCAGCTCCTGCAGGCGCGACTTCGAGTTCTCCTGCCGCCGGTCGGCGACGATGGCCTCGAACTCCGCCGGCAGGAAGCGCTGCAGGAACTCGGTCACGGTATCCAGGCCCTGATCGAGCAGGATGGCCCCGATCAGCGCCTCGAATGCGCTCGAGAGAAGCAGCGGCCGGTTCCGGCCGCCACTTCTCTCCTCGCCTCGGCCCAGCAGCAGGTGCCGCCCCAGATCGATCCGCTGTGCGAACTGGGCCAGCGTTTCCGCCCGAACGGCGGCTGCCCTCAGCGAGGTGAGCTGGCCCTCCTGAAGTTGCGGGAAATGGCGGTACAGGTACAAGCTGCTGACGTACGTCAGGACGGCGTCGCCGAGGTACTCCAATCGCTCGTTGGACTCCACGCCGGCATCGGGATGCTCGTACAGGTACGACCGGTGCGCCAGGGCCTGACGCAGCAAGTCAGGCCTGTCGAAGGAAATGCCGATGGCCGCCTGGAGCGCTTGGAGGTCGCTCGTATCTAGCTGCCCGCCTCGAAGCGCTTGATGATCAGGCTGGCATTGTGGCCCCCGAAGCCGAACGTGTTGTTCACGGCCACGTCCACACGGGCCGAGCGGGCGCAGTTAGGGACGTAGTCCAGGTCGCAGTCCGGGTCCGGCTGCTCGTAGTTGATCGTCGGCGGGATGACCTGGTCCTGGATGGCCATGATGCACATCAACGATTCGAGCGCCCCGGCGCCCCCCAGCAGGTGCCCGTGCATGGATTTGGTGGAGCTGACCGCCAGCTTACCGGCATGCTCGCCGAAGACCTGGTGGATTGCCGCCGTCTCGCTCTTGTCGCCGATGTCGGTCGACGTGCCGTGGGCGTTGATGTAATCCACCGCCTCGGGGCTGAGCCGCGCCTTGTGCAGCGCCCGGCGCATGGCCTGGACGGCGCCGTCGGTCAGCGGCGCCGTGAAATGGTAGGCGTCGGCGTTCGCGGCGTAGCCGGCGATCTCGGCGTAGATGCGCGCGCCGCGCTCCCGGGCGTGTTCGAGATCCTCCAGCAGCAGCATGCTGGCGCCCTCGCCCATCACGAAGCCGTCGCGGCCGGCATCGAACGGTCGGCAGGCGCGCTCCGGCTCGTCGTTGCGTGTTGACATGGCCTTTTCCGCGCAGAAGCCGCCCACGCCGATGGGCACGATGGCGGCTTCGGCACCGCCCGCCAGCATGGCCGACGCATCGCCGCGGCGGATGATCTCCGCCGCCTCGCCGATGGCGTGGCCGCTACTGGCGCAGGCGCTCGTGATGGTGAAGTTCGGGCCGCGCGCGCCGGTCAGGATCGATACCTGGCCCGCGGTCATGTTGCTGATGAACATCGGGATCAGGAAGGGGCTGATGCGGCTGGGGCCGCGTTCCATCAGCACCTTGAACTGCTCGCTCAGCGTCCCAATGCCGCCTACCCCCGTGGCCACGAGGACGCCTACGTCGCCGGCGTTCTCGGCCGTGATCTCCAGGCCGGCATCCTTCAAAGCCTGCAGCGCCGCGCCGACGGCGAACTGGACCACACGGTCGGTATGGCGGACCTCCTTGCGGTCCAGGTAGGCGGTGGGATCCCAGTCCTTGACCTCGCAGGCGATGCGCGTGTCGTACTCGCGTGCGTCGAAAAGCGTGATAGGGCCGGCTCCGGATCTGCCCGAGACCGCTGCCGCCCACGTGGTCGCCACGTCGAGACCCAACGGCGAGACCGCTCCCAGGCCGGTGACAACGACCCGGCCGGAGGGCACGCTCATCTCCTCGCGCAGCAGCTCGGCTCGGGTTTCGGCAATGGGTTGGAGCTCGATTGGAAGACCCTCGGCCAGACCGGCCTGGGGGGAACTCATTAGCGACAGTATAGGGAGGGGTCGCTACACGAGCTCAGGTAAGCTGCTGGGCATGGAACTGAAGGCCATCGACATTCACGTTCATCCTCAAACGGAGGTCGCCGTCGCCGCTCAGGGCGCGCGGGCAGAGCAGATGGCCCGCTACTTCGGCCGCGAGCGGAAGATCGTGCCCTGGGAGCAGATGGCCGATATGTACCGCGAACGGCAGATGATGGCCGTGCTCATGAACTCCACCGACGAATGGTCCAGCGGCAACCCGGGAGCGCCGAACGACCATCTGGCCGAGGCCCAAAAGCAGTTCCCGGACGTGTTTATCGCGTTCGGCGTGGTCGAGCCCTGGTTTGGCCAGCGCGCCGTGGACGAGGTCAAGCGATGCCACGAAGAGCTGGGCATGAAGGGCATCGGTGAGATCAACCCCGGCCGCCAGCTGTTCCATGCTAACGACAAGCGCTTCTACCCGGTATGGGAGGAATGCGCCAAGCGCAAGCTGCCGGTCCTGTTCCACACCGGCATGATGGGCGCGGGCGCGGGCACGCGCGGCGGTATGGGCTACAAGCTCCAGTACACCCGGCCGATCCCCGATCTCGACGACGTGGCCGCGGACTTTCCAGAGCTCACCATCATCGGCGCGCATCCCTCATGGCCATGGCAGGATGAGGCGCTGGCCGTCTGCCGGCACAAGACGAACTACTACATCGATCTCTCGGGCTGGGCGCCGCAGTATTTTCCGCCGCAGCTCGTCCACTACGCCAACACGCTGCTCCAGGACCGGGTGCTGTTCGGCACCGATTGGCCGATGATCGACGTCGACCGCTACCTGCGGGAGTTCGCGGAGCTGCCCTTCGGGCCGGAAGTCCGGCAGAAGATCATGCTGGGCAACGCCAAAAAGCTGCTCGGGCTCTAGCCCGGCGTGAGCTTGATGGCTGTGATCGAGTACTTGGGGAAGGTGTAAGTAAACGTGCCAGCCGTGGGGATGACCTTGCTGGTGGGCGGGATGTTCCTGGCCGCTCTGCCGGTGCCCGGGTCGACCGCGTAGTTGTCGCCGCTCCAGGTGAATGCTCTGGCCGCTTCGGCGGGCCTGTATCCGGCCACCGTGATCGGGATGCCGATGTCACTGATCGGGTCCTTGTTGATCACCATTAGGTAAACGCTGCCGTCCGGGGCTTTGCTGGCGTAGGCCGCCAGGCGGTCGCGGCTGGCCGCGCCCATATCCAGCGCCAGCAGAGCATTGGCGAAGTAGTGCTGGTACATGTAGGCCGCCCAGTAGCGGCCGTTGGGCTGGTACTCGCTGGCCTGCGTCTCGAGCAGCCCGAAGTACAGCGGCGTAACCATCGGCAGATTCGAGTCGACGACGACGTCCACGCGCGTGGCTCCCGCAAGCCTGGCCGGGTCGAGGGGCAGCAGGATGTGGTTCCACTCGCCCCAGATGGGCTGCTGCGGCTGGTCGCGGCCACTGTCGTCGACGCTGCCGTCCGCGCGCTCGATCCGCAGCCAGAACTGGACGGTGTTGTTGCCCGGCTCGTTGGGGATCAGGACGTCGAGGGCCAGCGCGTTCACCGCCGGATTGATGGCGATGCCCTCGAGGGTGTGGCCGAGGCTGGCGTTCGGGCCCTTCGAGCCTCGGTAGTCGACCGCCAGCGCCGGCCGGCCGTACCTGCCGGCGTCCCAGTCCAGCGCATTGCTGGCGCCGTTGCCGGGCTGCGCCGTCCAGCCCGGCGCCCTCCTCCTCGCGGCGTCGAAGCCGAAGGTCCGGATGATCTGCCCGTTGTTGGGAATGACGTTGCCGATGTCCCAGGCGTTGCCGAAGGCGATCTGGCTCTGAGCCATCTGACCCATCAGGTCGGCCGCATACAGCGCGTCGCCGACGGGGTACTTGTTGTCGTAGTCGCCCCACTCCGAGATGCCGATGCCGACCTGGTCGGCGCGCTGGGGAAAGCTCTGCCGCAGCCAGCCGCGCATCTTGTCGATCTCCGGCTGCAGGTCCTGCGGCTTGGCCAGGGTTTGGGCCTCGCTCTCGCCGTGGTTGTAGAAGTGAATGTCGATGACGTCCACCACGTCGCCCGCGAGCTGCAGGAAGGTCTGAATCCAGCTGGTCGTGCCGCTGGCGTCGCCGAACGCGCTCAGGTAGCCCACCGGCCCGGCCAGCTTGATGCCGGGATCGACGGCCTTCATGGCCTGGGCGTACGCACGAAAGATGACCGCGTAGTCCGCCGCGGTAATCCAATGCCAGCCTTGTGCGCTCTTGTCGCGGATGTGGACGCCGATCTCCGCGCCGTAGGGATTCAGCTCGTTGCCCACTTCCCAGTACTTCACGCCAAGGCCCTGCTTCTGGTTGAAGTAGCGCACCCACTCGGCGGCCTCCTGGGCGCCGGCGGCAACGTCGGATGCCTGCAGGGTGTTGTTTGGCCCAGTGGCCGTCAGCCCGCTGGCCGTGCCGACGTTCACGTCCACCACGATCTGCGCCTGCGGCCCCAGGCCCTTGATCCAGTGCGCCAGGGCGTTCACGTCCACGGGCGGCGTATGGTCGTACACGTTCACGCGGCTGAAGTCGGGCTGTGACGTGAACAGCGGATCCCCCGTGGACGTCTCGCCCCTCACTTCAAACCCTGGCGCGTAGCCGGAGTAGTCGATGGCCCAGGTGCCGTCCGGCCGGCGCGCCGCCGGATTGATGGTGCCGTCGGGTTTCCGTACGCCGTTCCCGTTCCAGTGGTACACGTCGGAGTTCAGCCCGCCCGGGATGCGGAATGAGTACATGCCGGCATCGCGCGCCAGGCGGATGGGCTCCGGGTCCTGGAAGAAGGACGGCGGATAGTAGTAGGCCACGTTGCTGCCCCACAGCGCGACCGGATCGAAGGTGGACACCACCTTGCCTGCGTCGATGGTGATGTGCGGCTGCACCGCCCGCACGTCGTCGATGTACAGCGGCCCCTGGACCGGATCGACGCTGTAGAGCGCTAGGCTCAGCGTGTGCGGACCGACCAGCTGGCCCGGGTGAACCGACCAAGAGACGGCGTTCCAGCCGCCCCGTACCTCCAGCGAATGGAAGATCACCTCGTCCTGGTTGCCCGGCGCGCCATCGACCTGAAGCCCAATCTCGAGCCGCGGGATGGTGACCTGAGCCGGCACGTAGATCTCCGCGCTGACCGCGGCCACGCCCCACGGCTGGCTCGGCGCCGGGACAGCCACGGCAGTGTTGAAGCCGCGAGAGCCCGTATAGTCGATGCGCAGCGAGCCGCCGCCCTCGAAGCGCGGATTCTCGGCCCATGAGACCTGGTTGCTGGCGCCGTTCGCCGGGGCGGAGCGGAACCCGCCGGTGTCGCCCCGGCCGTTGAAACCCCACAGCTGCTGGCCGTCCGGCTGGGCGTGCGCGCTGGCGGGCGGCAGCAGCAGGCTCAGGCCGAAGAAAAAAGCGAGGAGCCGGAGCCGAGACATACGCGCGGATTGTAGCCGCGCTTGCCGTGGACGCCCGCTTCGGTCAGCCGCCTGCCGCCGTCGTGCGTCCCTCGCCGTCCGCGTAGGACAGCGCCCCCTTGATCGCGGCGTCGATGGCCCCCACCGCGGGCATCTCGATCTCCTCCCGTATGTGCGCCATGCTGCCCAGGGTGCGGCCGATTAGCGCAAACCCCTTCGACATCTGCCAGGGGAGGCCGAGGTCCAGCGAGATGGCGGCGATGGCGCCGGTGACGTTCGGCGGCAAAGGCCGTCCGAACTGGCGCCCCGCGGCGGCTGCCACCAGCTCCAGCAGCCGGCAGTACGTCGCGTACACCTCCGTCTCGCGTGCGATCTCGAACAGCCGCACCGCCCGAGGATCGCCCTCCGGATGCGTGCGGTGGCCGATGCCGGGGATCCGCTGCTTCGCCGCCGCGAAGCCCTCCGCGATCTGCTGGGCGGCCTTCTCCGGGTCGGGCTCGGCCGCCAGCCCTTCCTCCAGCATGCGGGCGCAGATGTCGGACGAGCCCAGGTGGACGCTGCCTGCGCCGAGCAGCGAGGCCGCGACGGCCGCCTGGATCGATTCCGGCGCGGTGTGGTAGGTCAGCCGGGCGTTGATCACGCTGCTGACCATCCCGTGCTCGACGAGCACGATCAGCAGCGCGTCGATCATGCGGCGCTCGTTGGGGTTGGGCAGGCGTTCCAGCAACATCAGTCCCGTCATGTCGGCGAAGCTGGTGCTGCCCAGCAGCTCCTGGCATAGGTCCCGCCCGCGGATCAGGATGCGATCGTGCTCGACCCGCGCCAGGCGGGTATGGATGGGCAGTCGTTCCATAGGACCAGCATTGTCCCAGAACGGCTGGGTGGCAGTTGCGCTAGCTCAGGTGCAGGTCAGGCAGCTTGAAATTGATCGTTGGGAAGTGGATGAGGAAATAGCCATGCCTCAGGAAATACAGGAAGGCGACGGCGATCACCGCCATGCAAATGAAGAACGCGATCGCATAGTACCGATCGGAATCGCGCCTTGCCGCCCACGCGTAGGGGGGATGAGTGCCGGACGCTGCCATGCCCGCCGAACAGCAAGTAGCAGGCCACTTTGAACCTTACGTTCGAATAACGTACGTGTGGGCCATCTTGTCGTGCCAGCCCTGCTTCTTGCTGTCCCATCCGGCCCACATGAAGCCCAGGCCGAGCGGGATGGCGGAGATGATTTCGCCGACGTACCGAATGATTCCGTCCGTCACCGAGAGCTTGCTGCCGTCGCTCTTGACCACCCGCAGGTTCAGCACCCTGTGGCCAATGGTCTGGCCGGTCGTGGTCCAGAAGTAGATCAGGTACACGATGCTCACGAGAGTGCTCAGGCCGCCACCGGCGCCATCGCCAAAAATGCCCCGCAGGATGCCCCCTGCGATTCCCAGCAAGATGCCGTCGATGATGGCTGCAAGCACGCGAATCCAGAACCCGCCTTTTGGTGCGTCAGCGACGCCGATCCCTATCGCCGTTTCGGCTGCCATGGCTAACCTCCCCGTCCTCGTTAGGAGGCAGCATACGCCTTTCTTGCTTAAGCCGCCAGCTTCAATCCCGGGACCGCGTCCAGATCGATACCGGCGAAATCGCCGCGGAGCAAGTGAAAGTAGCCGGCCGCCGCGGACATCGCGGCGTTGTCCGTGCACAGCCACAGACGCGGACAGTGGAAGGGCAGATCCAACGCCCGCTCGAGCTCCTGCCGCAGCAGCGCGTTGGCGGCCACGCCGCCGGCCAGGGCTACCGAGCGCACGCCCAGCGCTTCCGCCGCCGCCCTGGTCTTGCTGACCAGCACCTCGACCATCGACCGCTGGAACTCCGCCGCCACCGCGGCCGTCCACGCGTCTTCCTGCGGATGATCGGAGCTGACCAGGCGCAGGACAGCCGTCTTGAGGCCGCTGAAGCTGAAGTCGAATGTCCCCGGCAGCCAGGCGCGGGGCAGGCTGATGCCGTCGCCCTCCGACGCGGTCTCAGCTGCCTTCTGGATCGCCGGCCCGCCCGGGTAGCCCAGCCCAAGCAGCCGCGCGGTTTTGTCGAACGCCTCGCCCGCCGCATCGTCACGCGTCTGGCCGACCAGCGCGTAGTCGCCGTGGTCGCGCATCAGGACGAGCTCGGAATGGCCGCCCGAGACGATCAACGCCAGGACCGGAAACTCCGGCGGCTCGCTTGGGTTGGCCTCGTCGTACACCCAGTTGGCGTAGACGTGCCCTTCCAAATGGTTGATGGCCAGCAGCGGCAGGTCGCGCGCCAGCGCCAGCCCTTTGCAGACGTTCACGCCCACCAGAAGCGATCCCGCGAGCCCCGGTCCATGAACGCTGGCGACGGCGTCGATCTGCGACCAGCCACCTGCCTGCTCTACCGCCTCCTCCACGACCGGCACGATGGTCAGCAGGTGCTCGCGCGAAGCCACCTCGGGCACGACTCCGCCATAGCGGCGGTGGATCGCTTCCTGGGTTGAGGTGACGTTGCTGACGACGTAGCGGCCGTCGCGGACGACCGCTGCCGAGGTCTCGTCGCAGGACGTCTCGACGGCCAGGATACTGGGCACAGGACCTACTCTAGCTTGCGGAGAAGGCTGTTCTTGAGCAGCTTGTAATTGTTGAGGAACACCGGCGCGCTGATGTTCTCGGCGGTCATGATGAGCGCGTCTTCATTGTTGTCGCTGTAGTAGCGACGCCGCAGGCCCGACTGCTTGAAACCATATTTGAGGTAGAGGTTCTGGGCCACCGTGTTCGAGATACGCACCTCCAGGGTCATGATGCGCGCGCCGACCTCCAGCGCGGTATCGATGAGCCCGCACAGCGCCAGCTCGCCCAAGCCATTGCCGCGCATCTCTGGGCGGACGGCGATGGTCGTGATGTGAGCCTCGTCGACCATCAGCCATAAGCCGGCATAGGCGTAGATCGTCGGCGGGCCGGTGCGTGGCGGCGGAGGCGGCGAAGGCCCCAGCGAGCGCAGGAAGCCGAACAGGCCGCGGTGCTCTTCCTGCCTGACGGGCGGACTGGGCGGCGCCGGCTTGCCGGGCTCCTGCCGCCGGACGACGATGTAGTGCGCCGTGCGGTTATCCTGCAGCTCGCGCTTGTAGGCGTTGGACGGCCACGGCAGGCTGAAGCTCTGGCGCTCGATCTCGATGACCTCGGGGATGTCGGCCACCGTCATGCGATCGACGAAGTAGGTCGGCGAAGTGGTGGCCATCAAGCGGCCTGCATACGGGCTTTCTTGCGGCTTTCGGTGATGTGCGGCGGCTGGACGTAGATGGGCTGCACTTTGGCAGCGTCGAGTGTCTCGCCCGCGCGCAGGCGCTGCCAGCCGAGCTCGGCCAGGACGCCCGCGTGCCGCACGCGATCCGGGGCCGATCCGTCATCCAGATCGATGACGTCGCCCGGAGCCCCCGGCATCCAGCGGTAGACGCGTCCGCGGCCGGCATTCATGGTGACCTCGTCGAGGTGGTACTCGGCCGCCAGTAGCTCCAGGGTAGGCACGCCGACTACCGGCAGGCCGCGGGCCAGGCTCAGCCCTTTGGCTGTGCTCAGGCCGACCCTCAGCCCATTGAACGATCCGGGGCCAAGGGCGATCGCCACCGCGGTGAGCTTCTCTATGCCGGCTCGGGCATCCTCGAACAGTCGCTGGATGTTCGGCAGCAGGGTGCGAGTGTGGTCCTGATTGGCCAGCCAGGTGTGCTCGGAAAGCAAGCGGCTGCCGTCGTGCAGAGCGACGCTGGCGTAGTGGGTCGAGGTGTCGATGGCTAGGAGCATTGGACGGCGCTGAGGAGCTCGGCGTGGCGCTGCCCGGTCGCGGTCAGCTTGAGGACCCGCCTGGTCTCGGATTCGATGGTGAATTCTAGCAACAGGTGCTGCCTTGGCAGGTAGTCGGCCGCTCGGTTTGCCCACTCCACGACGGATACGCCATCGCCGTACAGGAACTCCTGCCATTCGCGGCTCACCGTCTGCTCGATGTTGGAGAGACGGTACAGGTCGTAGTGGTACAGCGTCAACCGGCCGTGGTACTCGTGCAGCAGCACGAACGTGGGGCTGTTGACGGTTTCGCTTACGCCCAAGCCTTCCGCCAGGCCTTGCGTGAACACCGTCTTCCCCGCGCCCAGCTCGCCCACCAGCAAAACGACGTCGCCCGGCTGCGCCGCCTGCCCGATCTGCCTTCCAAGGTCGCGGGTTTGCTCGGGATTTTGGGTCTGGCAGACGGCGGCTTCAGCGGAACGCGTCATAGCCCACCGACTCGAACGTGATAGTCGCGCCAGCGGCATCGACCACGCTCACGCTGCCGTCGGCCACAATCTCGCCGATCACCGTCAGGCCTGCCTGCTCCAGCACGTTCCTTGGCCCGCAGGACAGCAATTCGTAGTCCTCGCCGCCGGTGAGCGCGAGCTCCAGCGAGGCGCCTGGCGCTACAGGCACCTCCCCGCCACGCACCACCGCCCCGAGCCCGCTGGCGGCGCACAGCTTGCCCAGGTCCGCCAGCAGGCCGTCACTGATGTCCATGGCGCATCGAATGCCCGCTTGCAGCAACGCCTGTCCCAGCGCCACGCGCGGCTTCGGATGGACGTGCGCCGCCCGAAAGCGAGCCTCCTGCGTCCGCAGGAAGGCCGCCGAGCCGCCGAGCGGCCCGCTGACGCCGATGGCGTCGCCGGCGCGCGCCGCGTCTCGGCGCAGCACGGCGCCATCGACCGAGAGGCTCTCGCCATATAGCGCCACGTTGACCACCGCCGCGGCTGGCGAGGCCACCGTGTCGCCTCCCAGGATGGCGACCTCATACTCCGCCGCGCATTCCGCCAGCCCCCGATACAGCTCGCGCGCGTCGGACGTCGCCATGGAAGGCGACAGCCCCGCCGAGACGAACGCCGCCCGCGGCACACCGCCCATGGCCGCGATGTCGCTCACGTTCGCGGCCATGGCCTTCCAACCGGTGTCGTACCAGGACATGAACCGCAGCGAGAAATGCACCTCCTCGATGAGCAGATCCGTGGTCGCAAGGGCCGCCCGGCCTGGCGCCGGCCGCCACACCGCGGCGTCATCCCCGATGCCGATCTCAACCCACGCAGGACGGGCCCCGACCAGCTCCTGAAACAACCCGATGGCGCCGAACTCCCCGAGATCGGCGAGTTCGGGTTCCCGATCAGCCCTTGTCGAGCCCCCGATCTGCGGCGCTCTTCACGAACGAATCGTCGATCATCTTGGCCGCGTCGAAGTTCTTCACCGCCTCGTTCTTCGCGCCCAGGATGCGCTTCGAGCTGTCGTACAGCTCGGCTTTGGGATAAGGCAGCGGTGGAATGACGCTGTTCATGAAGAAGTCGTACGTGACTTCCATGGCATGCGTGTCATCCGACTTGAACTGCTTCTTGAGGACGTCGATCACCGTCGGCTTGTCCTTCCGAGCCCGGGCGTTGGCCTCGATCATCGAGTCCACGAACTTCTGGACCGTGGCCCGGTTGCTCTGCAGGAACGAGCGGCTGACGATGTCCGTCGACACGACCGACGGGATCCTCAGCGATGCCAGATCCATGAGGGTGTGGAAGCCCTGCTGCTCGAGCCGCAGGCTTTCGGGCGGGAAGGACATGCCGCCCTGGATGGCGCCGCTCTCCATGGCGGCGATCCGCGTCGCCGACGAGCCCACGGCCAGGATGCTTACGTCCTTGTCGGGATCGAGCCCCACCTTGTCGAGCGCCTCGCGCAGCGCGATGTCCGAGGCTGAGCCGAAGTTGCTCACGCCCAGCTTCTTGCCTTTGAGGTCCTGAGGCGTCTTGATGCTGGCCGGCACCTGCAGGATGAACGGCTCGACCGGCGAGTTGACCGTCAGGGTCACGAGGTCGGCGCCGCCGGCCACGGCGCTCATCGTCTCGGAGCCGCCGATGTCGGCGAACTGAGTCTGGCCGCTGACGAGCGCGGCGATACCCTTGGAGCTTTCGATGAACGTCAGCTCGACGTTGAGGCCGTTCTTCTGGAAGATGCCGGTCTGGTCGGCCACCCACAGCGGGATGACGGTGCCGATGATGGCGCTGTAGGAAACGGTCAGCTTCTGGCCGCCGGCGGCGGGTTTGGCGGACGCGCCGGCCGAAGCGGCCGGCTTGCCGGACGCGCTGCCCGCCGGCTTAGCCGAGGCAGCCGTGCTGGCCGCGGGTTTGGCGGATGCGCTCGCTGCTGAGCTGGCGGCTGGTTTGGCTGCGCTTCCCGGCGGCGAGCCGCCGGTGGCCGCGGGGGGCGCCGCTCCTCCGCCGCAGGCGCTCAGCAGCACAGTCACCGCGGCTGCCAGCGCTGCCCAGCGCTGCGCTGGCGTTGATCTGCTCATGCGAAAACGATGATCGCTCCTCATATGCAAACGATCCTAATGCCTTCCGCCGCTTGCCCGGTCGCGTGCTAATGTCCAATGCACGCACATGCCGGTCCTGTCCGTGGCCATGCCGGCCCACAACGAAGCTGAGAATATCGTCGATGTTCTCAGCGATGCCGTTGCCGTGCTGGAGCACATCGAGCCCGACTACGAGATCGTCGTCGTCGACGACGGCAGCACGGACGGAACGGCTAACCTGGTGCATCAATTCGCCGAGACGCACGAGCGCGTCAGACTGGTGCGCCATCAGCTCAACCAGGGCTACGGCGCGGCCGTCTGGACCGGCCTCACGTCATCGTCTGGCGACAAGCGCTTCTTCACCGACGCCGATGGGCAGTTCAAGCTGGAAGAGCTTCGGCTGCTGCTGGCCGAGATGCCGCCGGCCGACTTCGTGGCCGGCTATCGCCGAGTGCGCCAGGACCCGTTCATGCGCAAGCTGAACGGCTGGGGCTGGTGCTGGCTGGTGAACGGCCTGTTCGGCTACGCCGCCCGCGACATCGACTGCGCCTTCAAGCTGATGCGGCGCGAGGTCATCGAGTCCCTGCCGGTGAAGTCGCGCGGGGCGACATTCAGCGCGGAGCTGCTGGTGCGCGCCCGCCGGGCGGGCTTCATCTTTCGCGAAGTCGGCGTCAGCCACCTGCCGCGGACCAAAGGCTCGCCCTCGGGCGCCAAGCTGAAGGTCATCGTGCGGGCCTTCAAGGAGCTGCTGCTCCTATGGCGTGAGCTGAAGTCCCACCCGCAGCCGCGCATCCGCACCAGCGCGGAACCGGCGGCCGTGCTTACGCACCCGTAGCCGCCAGCTCCGCTCCAGGTTCAACCTCCTCTTCCACCGTCACACCTCGTCCTTTGCTGAACGTGAACTGCCCGTCCTTGACGTCCACCACCACCGTGTCGCCGTCGGCGAAGGCGCCCTCGAGCACCTTCATCGCCAGCGGGTCCAGGATGCGCCTCTGGATCGTCCGTTTCAGCGGGCGCGCGCCGTAGACCGGGTCGTAGCCCTCTTCGGCCAGCAGCGCCTTAGCCTTCGAGCTGAGATTCAACGTGATCTTCCGCTCCTGCAACCGCTTGACGATGATCGCCAGCTGGATGTCGATGATCGCTTCGATCTGGTCCCGGCCGAGGCTGCGGAAGATGATCATCTCGTCGACGCGGTTCAGGAACTCCGGCCGGAACTGCGCTCGCACGGCCTCCATGACCCGCTCGCGCATGGCCTCGTCATTGGTGCCACCCAGCTCTTGGATGTAGGTGCTACCGACGTTGCTGGTCATGATCAGCACGCTGTTCTTGAAGTCCACCGTGCGCCCCTGACCGTCTGTCAGGCGACCGTCGTCCAGGATCTGCAGCAGGACGTTGAACACGTCGTTATGGGCCTTCTCGATCTCGTCCAGCAGGATGACTGAGTAGGGCCGGCGGCGCACCGCCTCGGTGAGCTGGCCGCCCTCCTCGTAGCCGACGTAGCCGGGGGGCGCGCCGATCAGGCGGGCCACGGTGTGCCGCTCCATGTACTCCGACATATCGAGGCGGATCATCGCCTGCTCGTCGTCGAACAGGAACTCGGCCAGCGCGCGGGCCAGCTCGGTCTTCCCGACGCCGGTCGGGCCCATGAACAGGAAGCTGCCGATCGGCCGGTTGGGGTCTTGCAGCCCGGCTCGCGCTCGGCGCACCGCGTTCGAGACGGCCGTGATCGCTTCGTCCTGTCCGACGACGCGCTGCCGCAGACGCTCCTCCATGTGGACCAGCTTCTGGATCTCGCCCTCCATCATCTTGGAGATCGGGATCCCGGTCCACTTGGACACGATCTCGGCGACGTCCTCCTCGTCGACCTCTTCCTTGAGCATGCGCCGGTCCTTCTGCAGCTCGCCAAGGTTCTCCTCGGCCTCGTGCAGGTCCCTTTCCAGGGCCGTCATGGCGCCGTACTTCAGCTCGGCGGCGCGGCCATAGTCGGCATTCCGCTCGGCGCGCTCGACGTCCAGGCGCGTCTGCTCGATCTGCTCCTTGAGCGAGCGGATCTTCTGGATCACGTCCTTCTCCATGCTCCAGTGCAGGCGCATCTCCTGGCTCTGCTCCTTGAGCGAGCCGAGCTCCTGCTCGAGCCGCTCCAGCCGCGTCTTCGAGCCCGGATCGTCCTCCTTGGTCAGCGCCTGGCGCTCCACCTCGAGCTGGCGGATCTTGCGCTCCACCTCGTCCAGCTCGGCGGGCATGGAGTCGATTTCCATTCGCAGCTTGGAGCTGGCCTCGTCGATCAGGTCGATGGCCTTGTCGGGCAGGAACCGATCGGTGATGTAGCGGTTGGACAGCATCGCCGCCGCGACCAGCGCCGAATCCTTGATCTTGATGCCATGGTGCACCTCGTAGCGCTCCTTGAGGCCGCGCAGGATGGATATGGTGTCCTCGACGCTCGGCTGCAAGACCATGACCGGCTGGAAGCGGCGCTCGAGGGCGGCGTCCTTCTCGATGTGCTTGCGGTACTCGTCCAGCGTGGTCGCCCCGATGCAGTGCAGCTCGCCGCGGGCCAGCATCGGCTTGAGCATGTTGCCGGCGTCCATGGCGCCTTCGGCCGCGCCCGCGCCGACGACCGTGTGCAGCTCGTCGATGAACATGATGATCTGACCCTCGGAGCTGGTCACCTCTTTGAGGACGGCCTTGAGGCGTTCCTCAAACTCGCCGCGGTACTTGGTGCCGGCGATGAGCGCGCCCAGATCGAGTGCCACGATGCGCTTGTCCTTGAGGCCCTCTGGCACGTCGCCGTTGACGATGCGCTGCGCTAGCCCCTCGGCGATGGCCGTCTTGCCGACGCCCGGCTCGCCGATGAGCACCGGGTTGTTCTTAGTGCGGCGCGACAGCACCTGGATGACGCGCCGAATCTCCTCGTCGCGACCGATGACCGGGTCGATCTTGCCCTTGCGAGCCAGGTCGGTCAGGTCGCGGCCGTACTTCTCCAGCGCCTGGTACTTGCCCTCGGGATTGGGATCAGTGACGCGCTGGTTGCCGCGCACGCTGGTCAGCGCCTCGAAAATCTTCTCGCGCGTGATGCCCTGCCCGCGCAGCAGGCGCCCAGCCGGGCCGTCGGTCTGCGGATCGGCGATGGCCAGGAACAGGTGCTCGGTCGAGACGAACTCGTCGCGCAGGTCCTTGGCCAGCTGTTCGGCCAGCTGAATGACCTTGCGAAGAGATGGCGCCATGTAGACCTGGGCGTTGCCGTAGGCCTTCGGCAGGCGCTCCACCTCTTCGACGGCCATCTTGCTCAGCTCGGCGGGGTTCTTGCCCATCTTCTGCACGAGCTGAGGCACCACGCCGTCGGACTGGCTCAGCAGCGCAACGAGCAGATGCTCGACGTCGACCGTCGGGTTGTTGTGCTGCTCGGCCAGCGGCTGCGCGTCGACGACCGCCTCCTGAGCCTTCTCCGTGAACTTCAGGTTCTGCATAGTGGTTCTAGTATAAAACTTGAGTCAACTATTGTAAAGGTTGCAGCGCGCTCGAAGGACACACAGCTCGCACTGAGGGCGCTGGGCCCTGCAGACCTGGCGCCCGTGTCGGATAAGGTTCACGTGGAAGGCGTAATGATCCCTCGCCGGGATGCCTGCTTCGAGGACGTCCGTGGTTTGATCGGGCGTCGCACGGGCCGGAACGAGGCCCAGCCGCAGCGACACGCGATGGACGTGCGTGTCTACCGGGATGGCCGGGACGCCGGCGCCGAACAGCAGCACGCACGAGGCCGTCTTCTTACCCACGCCCGGCAGCTTGGTCAGCAGCTCCCGCGCCCGCGCGCGGCGCATGCGGCTCAGATCTGGCAGCTCAACCGCGCCGCTGCCGTTGGTCAGCGCGCGCAGGATGGCCTGGATGCGCGCCGCCTTGACCACCGCCAGCCCGCCGCTCCGGATGGCCGCCTCCAGCGCAGGCGGCGGCGCGTCGCGAACCTCCTCCCAGGTCGCGAACGCCCGCTTCAGCCCCGCGAACGCCCGCTCGGCGTTCAGGTCTGACGTGTGCTGGGACAGGACGGTCCCAATCAGCTCGTCCAGCGGCTCGTTCCGGGGTTCCCAGGGCGGCCGGCCGTAGTGCGCCAGCAGCTGGCGGTGGACCCAGCCAATCATCGAGCGTGCCATCCTTGAAGCATGAGGATTTTCCTGGATACGGCCGATCTGAACGAGATCCGGGAGGTGGCCCGCTGGGGCATCCTCACCGGCGTGACGACCAACCCGACCCTGATGAGCAAGACCTCGGGCATGAGCCACGAGCAGGTCATCAAGCACATCGCCGAGATCGTCGATGGGCCGATCAGCGCTGAGACGGTCAGCCTGGACGCCGACGGCATGCTGGAGGAAGGCCGCCGCTTCGCCAAGTGGCATCCCAACGTGGTCATCAAGGTGCCCTCCATCCCGGCCGGCTGGGAGGCCGTCAGCCGCTTCAGGAAGGAAGGCATCCGCTGCAACGTGACGCTCTGCTTCTCGGCCAACCAGGCGCTGTTCGCCGCCCTAGCTGGGGCCTACATCATCAGCCCGTTTGTCGGCCGCCTTGACGATATCTCAGAGGACGGCATGCAGGTCGTGCGCGACACGGTCGAGATCTACCGCAAGCACAACCTGCCGACGCTGGTGCTCGCAGCCAGTATCCGCCACCCGCTGCACATCATCGAAGCTGCCAAAGCGGGGGCGGACATCGCAACCGTGCCGTACAAGGTTCTGGAGGCCGCCGCCAAGCACCCGCTGACCGACAAGGGTATCGACAGCTTCCTGAAGGATTGGGAGAAGTTTCAGGCCGAGCAGCGCCAGCGCGAGCCGGTGCCGGCCGGCGCTCGTTAGGACCGAGCCTCTTCGATAATCTGCTCGATCTCGCGCACGGCCGCGTCGAGCTCGCCGGCGCGGTTGTAGACCACGTGATCGAACTCGCCCGAGTGCGCTAGCTCGTCCTCCGCCTTCAGCAGCCGGGCCGAGAGTGCTTCGGGCGGCTCGCCTGAGGCTTTCACGCGCTCCTCGAGCCAGCTCCGCAGGTCGGCGTAGGAGGCCGGCGCGAGGAAAATGCGAATGCAGTCGGGCCGGATTGACTTGATGTAGTCGGCGCCCTGCACGTCGATTTTCAGCAGCACGTCGTCGCCCCGCTGAAGCGGCTCCAGGACCTCGTCCTTGGGCACGCCGTAGTGATTGCCGTAGACGGTGGCGTGCTCCAGGAACGCGCCCTCTGCCAGGCGCTGTGCGAACTCATCGCGGGTCAGGAAGTGGTAGTCGACGCCATCGGCTTCGCCGCGCCGGATGGGCCGTGTCGTGGCCGTGACCGGGTAGTGGATTCGAAACTTCTGCGCCTTCATCAGCTTGAGGGCGGCGTCTTTGCCTACCCCGCCGGGGCCCGAGAGCACGAACAACCGGCCCTCAGGCATCTACCTCAACCGACTGCTCCAGCGTAATGGTGGAGCGCCATGCGCGTCCGCAAATTGGAAGGCAAAACGTGCATGGCATCACGGTATTTTGCCACGGTCCGCCGAGCCAGAAAGACGCCGTTCTCCTGCAGGCGCTGTGCGATTTCCTGGTCGCTCAACGGGTGAAGCGGGTCCTCGTGCTCGATGATCTCGCGGATGGCGTCCTTGATCGCCAGAGAGCCGTCGAACAGGTCGTCGAAGCTGATCACCCGCCGGTTCGGCAGCAGGATGAACTTGTTGGCCGTGGCCCGGCTGACCGTCGACTCGTGCAGGTTGACCCGGAAAGCGACCTCGGACCGCGTCAGCGGCTTGAGATAGCGGATGCCTCGGTCGAGGAACTCGCGCTGGCAGTCCACCAGGCACTCGGTGATCTGTCGCAATGTTGCCCAGCGCTGCTGGATGCAGTCGATGAAGAACTTGGCCCGGCCGGCGCACTTCTTCACGAACTCGCGGTCCTCGGCCGAGAGATCGTCGCTCTCGCGAATGAGCTGCGGGTAGAACTCGTTGATGCGCAGCTGGTAGCGCTCCGCCTCGAGCACCTCGACGACATAGCCGTTCTCCACCGGCCGGATGGCGACATCGGGCCGCACATAGCCGGCCCGGCTTACCGTGACGCGCTGCCCATCGCGCCAGAAGCTCCACGCCGGGAATGGCGTCAGGTTGTTCTTGATGAACTCCCAAGCGTCGATAACGTGCTCCATTTTGAGGTGTAATTTGGAGGCGATCTGGTCGAACTTGTGCTCGCCCAACTCCTCGAAGCACGACGTTAGGATCTGCCGCACCACCTGGTCGCTCTTCCCTTCTTCTTCGAGCTGCCGCAGCTGGATCAGCAGGCACTCCTGCGCCGACCTCGCGCCCACGCCCACCGGATCCTGGCGCTGCAGGGCGGCCACCACCTCGGCCACCCGGTCGACGCTCACCTGGCAAGCCTCGGCCACCTCTTCGTCGCCGACGGTGAGGTAGCCGAACTCATCCAGGCTGCCGACCAGATAGTCGGCGATCGGCAAGTCTTCCGGCGGCAGGACATTGCGCAGTGCGCTTATCAGGTAGTCTGACAGGCTCACCTCGGAGGCCACAAGCGAGATAGGGTCGTACTCCTCGTCGCCGTCCAGGCTGCGCTGACGCTCGCGGATCTCGATGTACGAGGTCGCGTCGTAATCGGCGGCGGCGTCCGGGGTGGTGGTCGAGGCTCCGGGGTAGCACTCCTGGCAGCGCCCGTCTTCGAGCGGAGCCCCACAGATGGGGCACAGCTGCTGCTCTTCGATCTCCAGCGCCGGGTTATCAGCCATCTCCTGGCTGATGGTCTGCGACAGCTCTTCTGCCGAGAGCTGAAGGATCTTCAGCGATGTGATCAGCTTGGCGCTGATATTGATGTTGATCTGCGGCAGCAGGCTTTGGTTCTGCTCGAGATCCATGGCTTAGGCTTGCACTCCTCCAGCGCGGGCCCCTTGCTTGAGCATTTCCCGGGCCAAGCCCCGCGCTAACTGCAACTTTCGTGCCAGTTAGCGGAGGAACGGCAGCCCCGTCAGGAGCTGGTCAACGGGCGCCTGAAGTAGCCTGGGAATGAAACCCCCGAACGCCAGTCCGAAGCCCACGGCCGCCAGGAGCGCGCCCAGCCCAACCGGCTCGGGCGTGGAGTCGAGCGGCTCGGGCCCTGGGCGCCAGAACATGGCATACGTAGCGTACCCCAGCCGCCACACCGCCAGCGCTACGCTGGCCAGCAGCGCGGCCGCCGCCAGTCCGCCGCTGAAGCCCGCTGCCCGGTACAGGGCAGCCAGCCCCCAGAAGCTGGCTGTCGGGGGCAGGCCGGCGCAGGCGAACGCTCCCGCGCACCAGGCAAACGCCGTCAACGGAAGCAGTCGCGCCAGCCCGCCCAGCTTGTCGACCTCGATCTCGCCATGTCGGACCTTGGCCAGCTTGGCCGTGATCAGCAGCAGCGGCTGGCTGATGCATCGAACCGCCAGCACCGTGAGCGCCCCCGCCCAGCCGGCCCGCGTGACCGACGCCAGCCCGAACGCTACCCAGCCCGCCTCGCGCAGGGCGTTGAAGGCCAGCAGCCGGGTGAGCCGGCGCTGGCCAAAGGCCATCAGTGCCGCCACCAGAGCGCCACCCAGTGCGCCTACCACCAGCACGTCCGAGATGCGTCCCCCGGCCAGCAGCCAGGGGCCGTTGGCCGCGCTGCGAATGAGGTACACGAACGCCAGGCAGTGCAGTGGGCCGGCCAGCGAGGCCGTGGCCAGCGTCGGCGCGGCATCGAAGATGTCCGGCACGTGGAAGTAGAAGGGGATGGCCCCCACTGCCAGGCCAAACCCGACCACGAACAGCGCTGACACGATCCGGGTCAGCGCTGCGCGATCCGGGTTCACGCTGTAGAAGTCGGCCAGCAGCAGCGCCATCAGCAGGCACGCGCCAGAGACGACGCTGAGTGTCACATATTTCAGGCTGGTGGCGATGTTGAGCAGCGGGTGGCCGGCAAGCCCTTCGTCGTGGACTAACAGCCCGCCCAGGATGATGAGCGCGCCGGCTTGCATGAGTCCCACCATCAGGAGCGGGCTCGCGGACAGAATCCCGGCCGTGGCGCTGGCCGTGCTCAGCGCCGCGATGGCCGGTTCGAAGCGTCCGGTCGGCATGAATAAGCTGGCGATGAGCGCCGCGGCCATCCCGGTCCAAAGGGGCGGCAGGATCATCGCCGAGAGCTGGTCGAACACCAGCTCGCCGCGCCAGCGCGACAGTGGCTCCGCATGCCCGCTCCAGGTCAGCAGCAGCGCGGCCGCCAGCACCGCCGCGATCGCGACTGCGGCGGGCCAGCGCCAGCGAACGACGCTTTCGGAGGTCGCCGATAGGCCCACGAGCAGCAAGGCAAGGCCGAGCCACAGCCCAACCAGAACGGCGGGCATGGCCTAGTCCGCGGTTCGGCGAGCCGCCTGGGTCGCGCGCCCTCCACGGCGCACGCGAATGCGAACCGGCCGTGCCCTGGCCATCACGAATGGCGCTTTCTCCAGGAGCAGCTCGAGCCCGACGCCGTGGCCGAAGTGCGACAGCCGGATTCCCGCCAGCGAGACCATGAGCGCCAGCGCCAGCGGCAGCAGTTGGACCAGCATCAGCGCCGGCCACCAGGCAGTTGGCGCGGCCGCCATGACAAGCAGACTCAGGCCGGTGCTGAAGACCACCAGTCCGAGGCCGACCTCCACGATGTTTCCGGCCAACACCACCATGAACGCCCCGGCCAAACCCAACCAGGCCCAGGCAAAGGTCACCGGTCCAGGCAGGCCGAACAATGGGTGGGCCCGGGAAAACAGCCAGGCCCCGACGGCGCCCACGGCCGCGACGACGCTCTCGAACAGGTACTCCCAGGTGGGCAGCCGGCTGTGGACGACCAACGCTTCGTGGGTTTCGGCGAAGATCTGCTGCCCGCCCAGGTACAGCACGCCCAGCGCGGTGGCGCCCACCACCAGCTGGCACGCCGCGGTAAGCGCCCCCACGGCCAGCCCGTCAATAAGGGTGACCAGAAGAAACAGGGCGGCCAGGCTTGCCAGGCACACCCGCCACTGGCGCAGCACCGCCACGAAGGCGGCTGACGGGACCAGGAGAATGGCGGCCAAGGTCAGCACGGCGCCTCAGCGGATGATGACCAGCGCGGTCGCAAGCCCCAGGGTGATGGCGGCCATCAGATAGTAGCGGTCCTCGATTGGCGCCAGCAGCTGGGACAGCCGCTCACCGAGCCGGACCACCGGCGAAGGTTACTAGATCGATGGGACGGCTGGCCCCGATTGGCGCGCCTAGGCGTTCGAGGCGGCTTCCAGCGCCGGCGCCACGATGGCGTAGCCGGCGTCCACGTTGCGGATGTCGTCCTCGATCTGGGCGGCGATGTCCGGTGAGCGGCGCAGGAAATCGCGCGCCGCTTCGCGGCCCTGGCCCAATCGCAGCTCGTTGTAGCTGAGCCACGAGCCGGACTTTTCGATGATCCCCAGCTCCAGGCCCACGTCCAGCAGTCCGCCTTCCTTGGAGATGCCCTCGTTGAAGATGATGTCGAACTCGGCCACCTTGAACGGCGGCGCGACCTTGTTCTTGACCACCTTGACCTTGACATGGTTGCCCACGATATCGGTGCCCATCTTGATCGAGTCCACGCGCCGGATGTCCATACGCACCGAGGCGTAGAACTTGAGCGCCCGCCCGCCGGGCGTCACTTCCGGGCTGCCATACATGACGCCGACCTTCTCGCGTAGCTGGTTGATGAAGATCACGGCCGTGTTCGACTTATTGATGGCCCCCGCCAGCTTGCGCAGCGCCTGGGACATGAGCCGCGCCTGCAGGCCGACGAAGGAGTCGCCCATTTCGCCTTCGATCTCCGCTTTCGGGACCAGCGCCGCCACTGAGTCGACCACGACCACGTCCACGCCGTTGCTGCGCACCAACATGTCGGTGATTTCCAGCGCCTGCTCGCCCGTGTCGGGCTGTGAGATGAGCAGGTCGCTGACATTGACGCCGCACTGCGCCGCGTAGGCCGGATCCAGCGCGTGCTCGGCATCGATGATGGCCGCGATCCCGCCGGCGCGCTGGGCCTCAGCGATGATGTGCTGCGCCAGTGTCGTCTTGCCCGACGATTCCGGCCCGAAGATCTCCGTGATCCGTCCTCGCGGCACGCCGCCGACGCCGAGAGCCATGTCCAGGGCGATCGAACCGGTCGGGATGACACTCACGCTGTTGGTCGCGGTGCCCTCACCCAGGCGCATGATGGCGCCCTTGCCGAAGACCTTCTCGATCTGGCTGACCGCCATATCGACTGCCCGTGCTCGGATGCTCTCGGCCTCTGCCATGGCTTTGCTCCTTTGTTCTATTGTCGCAACGCACAATACTGCACATGTGAGCAGTTTGTCAAGCCTTTTGATTTCAGCCTGCTGCCGTATACTGCCCGGAATGGATGCCGAGCGCACGCTTGCGTCGCGGCAGGTTTTCCAGGGTCGGCTGTTCAACGTGCGCGTCGACGACGTGGAGCTGCCCAACGGCCACCGCAGCGTGCGCGAGATCGTCGAGCATCCTGGCGCGGTCGCCATCCTCGCTTTCACAGGCGATCGACAATTGGTGCTGGTACGCCAGTACCGCAAGGCCGCCGAACGCTTGACTCTGGAGATTCCAGCAGGCACCCTAGGACCGGGTGAGGACCCGCGCGCTTGCGCGGTGCGCGAATTGAAGGAGGAGACCGGCTTTACGGCCCACGCGATTGGCAAGATCTGTTCGTTTTATACGGCAGTGGGCTTCTGCACCGAGGTCATGCACCTCTTTGTGGCCAATGGCTTGCAGCCGGGCGATCAGTCGACCGAGGACGATGAGAACATCGACATCGTGACTATGCCGGTAGCTGAAGCCATGGAGCGCGTCGCCGACGGCAGCATCGTGGACGCAAAAACCGTCGTCGGCGTGTTCTGGGCCGAGCTGTTCGAGGGCGGGGATCTCGGGGCGCAGCGCCTCTGCCGGGAGCTGAGCGCATGAGAGAGGCTATCGACGCGTTTACGGCCTTCGTCGGCCAGACCAAAGGCTTCAGCGCCAACACACTGGCCGCCTACCGCAATGACCTCAACCAGTTCGTCGACTTTCTGGAGTCGGAAGACGGCCACACGGTGCCCGACCAGAGCACCATCGTCAGCTTCATGTCCCACCTGCGCGAGCGCGAGTACGCCGCCTCGACGATCGCCCGGCGAATGGCCGCCGTGAAGTCGTTCTTCCGCTTTCTACAGGAGCAGGGCGCGATTAGCGACGACCCCACGCGTTCGCTGCGCGCGCCCAAAGTCGGAAAGTACGTGCCCAAGTCGATCTCGAAGGAGGAGATCGAGCGGCTGCTCCAGCAGCCCAAAGCCGGTACCGCTATGGGCATGCGCGATAGGGGCATGCTGGAGCTGCTGTACGCCACCGGGGTGCGGGTCAGCGAGCTGGTCTCGCTGGACCTGGGCGACGTGGACTTCGAAGCCAGCCAGGTGACCTGTTCGGGGCGCGGCGCCCGCAAGCGCGTCATCCCCGTATCGCGAGCCACCATGAGCGGCGTCGAGCTGTACGTCCATAAGGGCCGCCCGAACCTTTTGCGGGGGCACGCCCCGACGGACGCGCTGTTCCTCAACCACCACGGAGTGCGCATGACACGCCAGGGGTTCTGGCTGATCATCAAGGGCTACGCGGAGCGCGCGGGCATCGAGTCGGCGATTACGCCGCACACCCTGCGCCATTCGTTCGCCACGCATCGCCTCCGTGACGGCCAGGACCTGAAATCCGTCCAGGAGCTCCTTGGCCACGCCAGCATCTCGACGACCCAGATCTACGCCGAAGCCGTGCGCTAATCAGCTCTCCCCTGAAGGAGGGGTGATAACCCACTGAATCCCATCAAGCGGGCTGCTCGGGCTGCCAGACCCGATCAGCGAGTCGCTGCGCAGGGCATCCGCAACCGCACCCGCCTCAAGCCCAAGCTGGGCCTGATCCTCGGCTCCGGCTTGGGCGCCCTGGCCCAAAGAATCCAGGATCCCACGGCCATCCCTTACGCCGAGATCGCCGGGTGGCCCGTTAGCCATGTCGAAGGCCACGCCAACCAGCTCGTCCTCGGCCACCTGGCCGGCCAGCCTGTGGCCGCAATGCGCGGCCGGATCCATCTGTACGAGGGCTACTCGGCCGCCGAGGTCGCATTCCCGGTGCGCGTCCTGCGCGAACTGGGCATCGAAGCCCTTATCGTGAGCAACGCCGCCGGCGGCCTCAACCCCTCCTTCGCCGCCGGCGACCTCATGCTTATCCGCGACCACATCTTCCTGCCCGGCCTGGCCGGCCACAACCCCCTCGCCGGTCCCAACGACGATGCTCTGGGGCCGCGCTTTCCCAGCATGACTGGTGCCTACGATCCCGAGCTGCGCGCCCTGGCCCAAAGGCAAGGCCAAACCCTCGAGGAAGGCGTCTACGCTATGGTCGCGGGGCCGAGCTACGAAACCCCGGCCGAGTACGAGGCTCTCCGAAGAATGGGCGCCGACGCCGTCGGCATGTCCACCTGCCCCGAGGTCGTCGTCGCCCGCCACATGGGCCTTCGGGTACTCGGCATCAGCCTCATCACCAACGTCCTCACCGGCGCGCCGGTGAGCCATGACGAGGTCCTGGCCGCGGCTGGCGCGGCCTCCGGCCGCTTCTGCGACCTGGTCGAGCGGATTCTCGGAAATTGGGTCTAGCGGCCGGCCAACAGCGAGCCCTGCAGCGCGAACACGTTCGCCTGCTGCTGCAGCGCGAACAGCGAGAAGCGCTGCAGCAGCAGCGCATTGGCCAGGTTGGTCGAAGCCTCGGCCATATTCGTGTCGGCAATGCGCGACCGTGACCCGAGCGCGCTCACCTGAGCCGCGCTGGCGTTGTTGGCGGCGCCCGTGAGGCGGTTCTCCTCGGCGCCGATGCGGCCCAGCTGGGCGCTCGTCCGCTGGATGGCCTGATCGATCTGCTGCACGGCCTGCTCGGCGCCGGCCTGCGTGGTCACATCCAGGTTGGCGACGCCGAGCTGTTCGGTATCGCTGGCGCTGAAGCTCGTGCCCAGCGCCTGGTTGGCGTTGGCGCCTACCTGGAAGACCTGGCCGGCGCTCGGCGCCACCGTCACGGTCGTGGCGCCGGTCGCCGCGGCGGTGAACCGCAGGCCGGTGAGCGTGCCGGCTCCGATCACGGTGAAGGTGTTGCCTTGAGCGGTCTGAGCCACCCCATTGACCGTGGCTGTCGCGTCCGTGCCGGTGCCGCTGCTGGCCGCCAGTCCGAGGACGTTGGTCACGTCGCCGCCCGATACGTTGCTGACGGTGACCGTCTGGTTCGAGCCGCCGGCATTGGTGGCGATCTGCAGCCGTCCGGCATTGTCGACCGAGGCTGTTATGCCGAGGCCGGCGTTGTTGACCTGCTGCACGAACTCGCCCACGGTTTCACCAGCCTGCGTGGTGAATGTGGCCGAGCCGTTGGGCCCGCTGACCGTCACCGACCCTCCGCCGGAGAAGGTGCTGCCATTGATAGGCGTCGCGCCCGTAACCTGCCCCGATGCAGCCAGCGCGGTCACGCTGATGTTCGCGGTTCCGCTGGTGACGCCGTTGATCGCCGTGATGTCCTCAGCCTGCAAACCACCGCCGGTGATCACCGAGCCGCCTGCCATGCCATTGAGCAGGGGGCGGGTGTTGAACTGCGTCTGATTGGCGATGTCGTTCAGGCCGGCATTGAGCTGGTCGATCTGCGACTGAATGGCCTGCCGGTCGCTGGCGGTCAGCGTTCCGTTGGCTGCTTCGAGGCTGAGCTGCCGCTCCTGCTGTAGGATGTTCTGCTGCGTCTGGATGGCCGATCCGGCGGTCTCGAACTCGTTGATGGCCGTCTGGATGTTGGCTTCGGCCTGCCCCAGGCCGTTGACCTGCGCCGTCAGACCCTGGGCGATGGTCAGCCCCGCGGCGTCGATGGCGGCGCTTACCAGGCGGTTCCCGCTGGCCAGCTGGCTGAACAGCGTGGATTGCCGATGCTGTAGCTGGGGCAGGATGTCGAACACGCCGCGCGACGAGCCAATCGGAGCGAGCGCCATAGCGAGCATCATTTTGCGCCCTGCTTGCTCCAATGGTCAAGCAGCCTTTTCGGGGGATAGGCCGGGTAGGCTATGCGAATGGGCGGTGAGCCATCTGGAGATCAATCCGGAACGGCAGCCGAGCAGGCTGCGGCCGCCCCCAAGCCCAACATCATGAGTCTGGATCCCGATGCTCTCGTCGAGCTCCTCCGCGCCCGGCTGGCCGAACACCAGGCGCGCACCGCCGACCCAACCGGCTTACGCTGCGCGGCGGTGCTGGTGCCGCTGCTGTTTCGAGACGGCGAAGCATATCTCCTGTTCACCCAGCGCAGCGAGGGCCTGCGCACGCATAAAGGCCAGATCAGCTTCCCCGGCGGATCGCTCGACCGCTGCGACGCCGATCTTGCCGCCGCCGCGCTGCGCGAGACCCATGAAGAGATCGGCATCCCCCCGGAGCGGGTGCGCCTGCTCGGCCGGCTCGACGACCACGCGACCAACACCACCGGCTTCGTGATCACGCCCTTCGTCGGCGTAGTGCCCGCGGGCGCGGCGCACCTCACCAGCGACCTCGAGGTGGCGCGGATGATCGAGGTGCCGCTGGCGGCGCTGCTTGATCCCGCCACCCTCCAGCCCGACCATCGCACCCGTCATGGCCAGTACGTCTGGCGCGACACCGTCATCTGGGGCGCGACCGCCCGCATCCTCACAAGCTTCCTGGGTATACTGGCCTCGCCCTCATCGAGCTAATGAAGTTCACCGCGAGTTGACCGCCGCCCAACGGCTCGCCAGTCCTGCGGTGCAGGCCTGGATCGCCGTGACGGCCATTGGCGTGGCCGTGCTCACAGTGGCGGACATGCTCTACGAGCCGCTGCGCATTGCCGGCATCATCATCATTTCCATCGGCTCGGCGGCGGCCGGGGCGCTCGTCGGGCTTGGCCCTATCACCGAGCGCGATTTCGTGTTCCACCTGCGCAGCCGAGCCGTGGCCATCGGCGTGATTGGCGTCCTGTGCTTCGTGCCAGTAGTCGCCGCCCTGGTGTGGGGCGGCGTGGCCCTGTTCAACGGCGCCATGGCTGGACCAGGCCGCACTCTTGGGCCAACGCCCACCCGCGAAGTCCTGTTCAACGTCGATCTCATCGGCCAGGTGATGATGTACGCCTCGATGGCCGCGCCCATCGGTTTTTTGGCCTTTGGACTGGCGCGGCGAGTCAGCATGTGGCGCCAGGGCCAGCCCGAGGACCGCTTCAATCACTGGGGCCGCCGTCTCTGGGACGCGCTCACCGCCAGTATCTTCCATGGCCGCATCGTCCGCCGGAGCAACCTGTTCGGCGGCTTCATGCACTTCAACATCTTCTGGGGCTTCGTCGTGCTGCTGATCGGGACCATCATCGTGATGATCGAGTCGGACATCACGGTCCCGCTGTTCGGCTTCAGCTTCTATCGGGGCGACTTCTACCTCGGCTACAAAATCGCGATGAACCTCGCCGGCATCATGCTCATTCTGGGCATCCTGATGGCCTACTGGCGGCGCGCCGTTTCTAAGCGCCGGACCATCGAAAGCACCGGCGATGACCTGGTGCTGCTGGGCATGCTGCTCATCCTGACGCTCCAGGGCTTCGCGCTGCAGGCGCTGCGCATCGCCGCCGAGCACGATCCATGGGCTGGCTGGTCGTTCGGGTCGTATCCCTTCTCGCTGCTGTTCCTGCCCGTGCCCGAGCCGGCGCTGACGGTCCTCCACAAATGGACCTGGTGGTCGCATTTCGCCACCACTTTCCTGCTGGTCGGCTATGTGGCCTACAGCAAGGGCATTCACGCTTTCACTAGCCTGGGCAACGTCTTCTTCCGCCGCCTCAAGCCAAACTCCGAGCTCGATCCGATCGTCAATCTCGAAGAGGCCGAGACCTATGGCGCCGGCAGGCTGGAGGACTTCACCTGGGCCCAGCTGCTGTCGGTGGACGCCTGCATGCACTGCGGTCGCTGCCTGGAGTACTGCCCCACCTTCAACACCGATAAGCCGCTGCGGCCGCGCGATCTGGTGCTCGAGATCGCCGGCTACCAGGCCGACAAGGGCGGTCTGTTCTCGGGCGAGCTCGGCGCGGAGGGCAATTCCGCCCGCTACCGCTGGGGTGAGGGCCCTGAGCGCGAGCTGATCGGCCAGGTCGTTTCGCCCGACGAGCTGTGGGACTGCACCACCTGCGGCGCCTGCATGTCGCAGTGCCCGGTCTACATCGAGCATGTGCCTCTCATCGTGCAGATGCGCCGCCACTTGGTCCTGGAGCAGGCGAACTTCCCCGACGAGCTGGCGCCGCTCTTCAACAACATGGAGAAGAACTTCAACCCCTGGGAGTATCCGGCCGCCAACCGCGGCCAATGGGCGCGCGAGATGGGCGTGAAGACCCTGGCCGAGAATCCCGACGCCGAGGTGCTGTACTGGGTCGGCTGCTACGGCAACTTCGATGACCGCAACAACAAGGTTGCCCGCGCCCTGGTCAAATGCCTGCAAGCCGCCGGCGTGAACTTCGCCATCCTCGGCGGCGAGGAGAAGTGCTCAGGCGAGCCGCTGCGGCGCATGGGCAATGAGTACCTCTACCAGACCATGGTGGCCGAGAACGTCGAAACCCTCAACGGGTACAACGTCAGGACCATCATCACCGCCTGCCCGCACTGCTTCAACACCATTGGTCGCGAATACCCGCAGTTCGGCGGCAACTACCGTCTCATCCACCACACGACGTTTGTCCAGGAGCTGCTCGATTCCGGCAAGCTCAAGCTCAAGCCCGGCGCCGTCAACGGACCGATCACCTATCACGATTCGTGCTACATCGGCCGCTATCACGGCATCTACGATGCGCCGCGCAGCGCGCTGGAAAGTCTGGGCGCGGAGCTGCGCGAGATGCCCATGAACCGCCGCACCAGTCTGTGCTGCGGCGGCGGCGGCGGCCGCGTGTTCATGACCGAAAAGCGCGGCTACAAGATCAATCACCTGCGCCTCGAGCAAGCTATGTCGACTGGCGCCAGCACCGTCGCCTCGGCCTGCCCCTTCTGCCTGACGATGTTCGAGGACGCGGTCTCGACCAAGGACGTGCGCGGCGCCATCCGCGCTCAGGACGTGGTCGAGCTCGTCGCGGCGGCTATCGAGGTGTAGCGTCTTCGAGGACCGCGACGGGCGGCGCCACGAGATAGCTCAGCAGCCACCCGCTGATCCCGGCAATCACAATCGAGCCCATCCACAGGTGCACCGTCCAGATGATGCCCCGCGTGCCCAGCACGGCGAAGTACAGGGCGTACAGCGGCAGCGGCAGCACGAAGGCGAACAGGTGCAGCTGCGGCGGCCGGGCCATGGATGGCCGCAGCCAGGCCAGCAGCGCGTCCCCGCACGCACCTCCCACAAAGGCCACTGGAATGAATGCCACGTCGCCGTGCATCAGGTTCATCAGCACCCCGTTCACGGTGAACATCACGGTTAGCGAGCCGATGGGCAGCTGGCGCCGGCGCAGCGCCAGCAGAACGACGCCTACCAGCAGCCCGGCCTGCACGATTACGCTGACCGTTCCCAGTGCCTGTCCGAATGTCGGGCTTGCCGGCGGCCTGCTCGGCGCGGCCCAGGTGTCGATGTATGGATGCACGTACTGGGTGAAGAACGTGAGTGTCGACCACAGGTAAGTCAACGACAGGATCGCGGGCAGCTGCCTCAGCAGCCCCGCGCCGGGTTCGGACCCGGCGCCATAGAGCCACGAGCGGAACGGCCCGGACGTCAGCGCCACGCCGCCGAACGCCAGCACCAGGTGGGTGGGGCTGAGCAGTGCGTCGATACTGGCCTCGATGCCAAACACCATGTGCCAGACCATGTCGCCCACGCCGCCGGCCACGAAGATCGCGCCGCCGATTAGCGACCAGCCGTAGCCGGCCGGCAGCGCGCTCCGCCAGTGGTAACCCGCGGCTGCATTGCGCAGGAAGACGCCGAGCGTAAGCAGCGCCGCGGCCGCGAAGCCTGAATACAGGATCCCGTGCCAGGGTGTGAAGAAGCTCTCCAGCTGGGGAATGTGCGTGTGCGCCCAGCCGTCGGCGAAGAGCCCCACCAGCAGCCAGGTGCTGAACGCCACGGTCGCCCAGTCCAGGACCGCGCTCGATGCGGGCCGCGCGATTGGCAGCGGCAGCGTCTGAACCTCGCCAAATGCTTCGGGTTGAGCTTGGATCGCTGCCGCCATCCGGCCTCGGAGTATGGCACATCAACGCCCGCAATCGAGCAGGCGCGGCCGCGTGTGGCAAAGGGCACGCCGGTTGCTAGGCTTGAGCCAGGATGTACTTCGACCTTGACGACGAACAGCAAGCGTTCGTCGCCACCGTCGAAGAGTTTGCCGCCAAAGAGATCGCGCCCGGCGCCATCGAGCGCGATCGGGCGGGCGAATGGTTCGCCGAAGGCTGGCGCAAGATGGGCCAGCTGGGGCTGCTCGGTCTCCAGTTCCCCGAGGAATACGGCGGCAGCGGCGCGAGCGTCCTGACGACCGCCGCGGCCTTCCAGGCGTTCACCGCCGGCGGCGCCGACGCCGGCATCGCCCTGTCCTGGGTGGCGCACTCCGTGCTCGCCGGGACGTGCCTGTGGCTGGCCGGTAGCGACGACCAGAAACGGCGTTATCTGGCCAAGCTCGCCACCGGCGAGTGGATCGCCGGGTACGGGCTGACCGAGCCGGGCGCCGGCTCGGACGCCGCCTCGCTGCAAACCACCGCCGTGCAGCGCGGTGACCGCTGGATCTTGAACGGCAGCAAGATGTTCATCACCAACGCCCCCGTAGGCGACGTGTTCGTAGTATTCGCCACCGAGGACCGATCCCTCGGCTCGCGAGGGATAACCGCCTTCATCGTGGAGCGCGGATTTCCGGGCTTCAGCTCGGGGCGCGAGCTGGACAAGATGGGGAATCGCACTTCGCCCACCGGGGAGCTCATTCTCCAGGACTGCGAGGTGCCCGCCGAGAACGTGCTCGGCGCACAGCGCCAGGGTTTCGCCATCGCCAAGGCGGCGCTCGAGTGGGAGCGCTTCCTGATGATGGCCCACTCGGTCGGCACCATGCAGGCGGTGCTGCGCGACTCGCTGGCCTACGCGCGCGAGCGCCGCCAGTTCGGGAAGGCCATCTTCCAGCAGCCGGCTATCCAGGCCAAGCTGGCGGACATGCACCTGAACGCCGCCGCCGGCGAGCTGTTCGTTCGGCGCGTGGCCTGGCTCAAGGACCAGCAGCAGCCGACCCCGCTGGAGTCGTCGTCCTGCAAGATCTTCTGCTCGGCCGCGGTCATGCAGGCGGCCGCCCAGGGAGTCCAGATCCTGGGGGGCTTCGGCTACCTTCGCGAGAACCCGGTCGAGCGCGCGATGCGCGACGCTAAGCTGGCGGAGATCGGCGGCGGCACGACTGAGATCCAGCGCCAGGTCGTAGGGCGGCATGTCCTCAGCCTGTCCGACCAGCGCTGGGATGAGGCCTACACGCCGGAGCAGATCGCCGCCCGCTGCAAGCCGCCGGCCAAGGCGCCGGATCGGGTGAGCGCGTGCCTTGCCCTGGCGGAGCAAACCCGCCGGACGTTGGAGCTGCCGGGGCCCGGCACGTCTCTGGATATCGCCGCTGCGGCCACCGGTTTGGCGGAGGCCGCCCTCGACGAGGCGCTGGCGTATGCGCGGCCCCTCATGGATGGCGACGCGGCCCAGCTGGCCGAGTTCAAGCTGGCGGACATCCGGACCCATCTCGATGGGGCCCGGATGCTTGTCCACAAGGCCGCCGTGCGGCTCGACCGGGGCGATGACGCCGCCGAGGATGTGCGCATCGCCCGCATCTTCGCCGCCGACGCGGCCGCTTTCTGCGCCGAGCAGGCCGCGAGCCTGGCCGGCCCAACAGGCAACCCGCGCCTCGTAGCGTTGCTCGAGGCGTGCCATGCCCCCGAGCTCGCCGGCTCCTCGCTCCTGCTTGAGCGCCTGGCCCTGGCTCGCTCTTTGGCCAGAGAGAGCTGAGCGGATGACAACTAGCGTTAGGCTCTAACCGTGGCCACAGCGCTTGGCGCCCCAGCGGCAGCACTCGATTACGAGCTTGTCGTTGGCCTCGAAGTTCACGTCGAGCTGCGCACCCGGTCCAAGATGTTCTGCTCCTGTTCGGCCGATTGGTTCGGCAAGCCGCCGAACACCCAGGTGTGCCCCGTGTGCCTGGCCTTGCCGGGCTCTTTACCCGTCATCAACAAGCGGGCCATCGAGTACGCCATCATGGTCGGCCTGGCCCTCCACTCCGATGTCGAGAACCTGCCCCAGGGCAAGATGACCCGCTTCGACCGCAAGAACTACACCTACCCCGACCTGCCCAAGGGCTATCAGATCAGCCAGTACGACATCCCCATCAACGCCGGCGGCTGGCTCGAGATCCCGCTGCCCGACGGGGGCACCAAGCGCATCGGCATCACCCGCGCCCACCAGGAAGAGGACACTGCCAAGCTCATCCATCGCGTCGATGAGCTCGGCGAGGCCCACAGCTTGGTCGACTTCAACCGCGCCGGCGTGCCGCTGTTGGAGATCGTTAGCGAGCCCGACATGCGCTCCCCCGAGGAGGCGGGCGCTTACCTTCGCACCCTGCGCAACATCCTCCTCTACCTGGGTGTGACCGATGCCCGCATGGAGGAGGGCTCTTTCCGCTGCGACGCCAACTGCTCCATCCGGCCGGTTGGCTCGGCCGAATTCGGCCGCAAGGTCGAGGTCAAGAATATGAACTCTTTCCGCTCCGTCGAGAGGGCCCTGCGCTACGAGTTCGAGCGCCAGAAGGAAGCGCTGGCCAAGGGCGAGGTCATCGCCCAGGAGACCCGCGGCTGGAACGAAGATCGCGGCGTTACCGTCTCACAGCGGAGCAAGGAGTACGCGCACGACTATCGCTACTTTCCCGAGCCCGACCTGCCGCCGCTGTTCCTTGCGCCGGAGTGGATCGAGAGCGTCCGTAAGCGCCTGCCGGAGCTGCCCGCGGCCAAGAAGGCGCGTTACGTCTCCGAATACGGCCTTGCCGAAGATGCGGCCCGGTTGATCGCCGACGATCCGGCCTATGCCGACTTCTTCGAGTCGGCGATGTTCACCGGCTACAACGATGGCAAGCACATTGCTACCTGGATGCTGGGCGACCTGACCCGGCTGCTCAAGGCTCATAACACCGAGCTGGCGGTGTCGTTGGTGACTCCGAGCAAGCTGGTTGACCTGCTCAAGCTCATCGACGGCGGGCAGATCAGCGGCAAGATCGCCAAGGATGTGCTGGAGGAGGTGTTTGAAACTGGGGCCGCCCCAGGCGACGTGGTCCGCGACAAGGGGCTGCTGCAGATCAGCGACGAGGCCGATCTGGAGCGCGCCTGCGCCGCCGCCATCGAGGCCAACCCGCAGTCGGTGGCCGACTATCGCGCCGGCAAGGAGCGGGCCCTTCAGTTCCTGGTCGGGCAGGTCATGAAAGAAACCAAAGGGAGGGCCAATCCGGGCAAGGTCAACGAGATCCTGAAGCGGCAGCTGGACATCTAGCGGCCATGGCGAGCAGCGAAGCTCCCAGAGAACACTCAACGTGGAGAAAGTCCATCATGCAAAGCACCAGCGCTCCTGCAATGGCGCAGGGGCAGGTGAACCCCTACGACATGGCGCTCCAGCAGTTCGACAGCGTTGTCGACATGCTGAAGCTCGATCCCGGCATCGCCGACATCCTCAGACACCCCCAGCGTGAGCTGATCGTCCACTTCCCGGTGCGCATGGACGATGGCGGCCTGAAGGTCTTCACCGGCTTCCGAGTGCACCACAACATCGCCCGCGGCCCCGCCAAGGGCGGCCTCCGCTTCGACCCCAACGTGAACATCGACGAGGTCCGTGCCCTGGCCATGTGGATGACCTGGAAATGCGCGGTCGTCGGCATTCCGTTCGGAGGCGCCAAGGGAGGCGTCATCTGCGATCCCAAATCGCTGTCGCTCGGTGAGCTGGAGCGGCTCACACGCCGTTTCGCTACCGAGATCAGCGTGCTCATGTCGCCGGATCGCGACATCCCCGCGCCGGACGTCAACACCAACCCTCAGGTGATGGCCTGGATCATGGACACCTACTCCATGCACGCCGGGCACTCGGTCAGCGCGGTCGTGACCGGCAAGCCGATGTCGGTCGGCGGCTCGGCGGGACGCCTGGAGGCCACCGGCCGCGGCGTGCTGTACTGCATCGAGGAGGCCGTGCGCCGCCAGGGCAAGTCGCTCGACGGCATGACCGCGGTCATCCAGGGCTTCGGCAACGTCGGTTCGGTGACGGCGCGGCTCATGCACGCCGCGGGGGCCAAGATCGTGGCCATCTCCGACAGCAAGGGTGGCGTCTACAACCCGAATGGGCTTGACCCCAACCTGCTCGTCCGCCACCGCCAGGAGCGCGGCACGGTCCAGGGTTTCCGCGATAGTGAGCCGGTCACCAACGCCGAGCTGCTGGAGCTGCCGTGCGATGTCCTTGTGCCGGCGGCCTACGAGAACCAGATCACGTCGTTGAATGCCGCGCGCGTGAAGGCTCGCATCGTCGCGGAGGGCGCCAACGGCCCCACAACGCCTGAAGCCGACGCCATCCTGCGCGACGCAGGGGTCGTCGTCATCCCCGACATTCTGTGCAACGCTGGCGGCGTGACCGTGTCCTACTTCGAGTGGGTGCAGGACTTGCAGGAGTTCTTCTGGGACGAGGCGGAGATCAATCAGAAACTGCGGCGCATCCTGGTCAAGGCCTTCGACGCCATCGAGACTGCGCAGGACCACCACCACTGCGACATGCGCACCGCGGCCTACGTGGTGGGCGTCCAGCGCGTCGCCGAAGCCATCCAGACCCGGGGCATCTACCCGTAAGGCGCAGGGCGGCAGCCCTGCAAAGACAGGTGTCACCCGAGCGCGCCGCTATTCTGCAAACCGTGGCGGTGCGCGTGTCCCTGCATGGCATGGCCTACGGCGGAGCCGCGGTCGGCAGACTGGAGGACGGCCCAGTTGTCTTCGTACCCGGCGGCCTCCAAGACGAAACCGCCGAAATAGCGGTCCTCGAACGAAGACGGAACTTCGCGCGTGGTCGCCTCCTCCGCGTCCTCGAACCCGCGAAAAACCGCACCGAGCCGCCATGCGTCCACTTTCGAGAGGGCTGCGGCGGCTGCCAGTGGCAGCACGCCACGTATGGCGCCCAGCTCGCCTTCAAGCAGCAGATCCTCGCCGACCAGCTCCGCCGTACCGGAGGTATCGCCGATCCACCCCTGCAGGAGCCCGTCCCTAGCCCCCAGTGCTTCCAGTACCGAAACGTCGCCGAGTTCCACCTTGGCCCCGAAGGAATGGGCTTCCACCGGGAGGGCACCCACGAGCTCGTCGACATCAAGAGCTGCCCGCTCGTCGAGCCGCCCATAGACGCCGCCCTGGGCGTCGTGCGCACCTTCCGCCCCAAGCTGGACGCCGTCGGCTCCATTCAGATCCGCAATGGCGCCGGGGTCCTCCAGATCACGCTCGTGACCGACGCCGATCCCCGCGGCTACCGCCTCCTCGGCGCTGACCTTGGCGAACGCGCCGAGCAGGCCGCCGGGAAGCCCGTCCGCGTTGCTGGCGTGCGCGCGGCCTCCGACCGCATGCGCGGCCTGCGCGGCGAGCCATGGATCCACATGCAGCTTGCCGGCCGCCGCTTCCGCGTATCGGCCCTGTCCTTCTTTCAGGTGAACTCACTGGTGGCCGAAGTGCTGGCCCAGCGCGTCGCCGAGCACGTCCGCTCCGGCGAGCGGGTCCTGGACCTCTTTTCGGGTGTGGGCATTTTCGCCCTCCTCGCCGCCGACAAAGCCGGTGAGGTGGTCGGCGTCGAGTCCCATCCTGCCGCCCTGGCCGACGCCGCCGCCAACACCGCTGAGGCCGGCGCCGAGAACGCCCGCTTCGTCCAATCAGACGTCGCCGCTGCGTCGGCCCTGGTTGCCGAGCCCTGGGACCTGGCGATCCTCGACCCGCCCCGCGCCGGCGTGACCCGCAACGTCCTCGAGGCCCTAGACGCCGGCCGCGTGGTCTACGTCTCGTGCGATCCCAGCACCCTCGCCCGCGACCTCAAGGTCCTCCGCGCCCGCGGCTACTCCCTCGAAAGCGTCCAGCTTCTGGACATGTTCCCCCAGACGTACCACATCGAAACGGTGGCCGTGCTCACCCACGGGGGCCCCAAACTGGTGGCCGCCCCACGCTCCGCGGCGGGCGAGCGTTGATGCAGGGTCTACTCGATCCAGAAACGGCGCAGCGGGAGCGGAGGTGATGGCGGCGCCCCAGCTAAACCGCCGGCGTGGGCGAGGCCGAGCCTTCGGTGTGGCGCATCTTGTCGCGGGTATGCGCCGGGGTAGTGACCTCGCCGCTGGCGCTCTGCATGCCCCAGGTGACGAGCGCCAGCACGATCAGCGACCCGTTGAACAGCACCGCCCACGCGAGAACGCCCCAGCCGGGCAAAGGGCCGATCGCGGCATGCGAGACGAGATCAATCCAGGCGGACGCCGGCGACGGATGGAGCGCGATCTTCGCCAGCCAGGTGAGCAGCAGGATGCCATATAGCCAGACGTAGTTGCGCCGAAGGCGCCAACCCAGCGCCTCGCGGTAGGGAATGTGGTACGCCGGCCAGCGCAGGTCCGCCGCGAGCAGGCGCGTCCAGTTGCCGTCCGATTCCTCGCGGCACACCAGCGGCGCGAAGAAGTAGCTCTCCAGCAGGTGCACGCGGGTTTGCCAGATGTCGTAATGCCGGTAGCGGCGCGCTTCCAGCAGGAGGAACAGGGTGACCAGCAGCGACGTCAGCAGGATGACGATGTGGCGCTGCAGATCCTTGTCGCCCAGGACGAAAGTGATCGCCGCCGCCGACGTTACCACCGCCCAATTGGTGGTCGTATCCAGCCGCCGGCGCCAGACGTTACTCTTGGTCACCTCGGCCCGGTACAAGTGCGCCAGCGCCGTCGTGTACTCTGGCGAGCTCAAGTTTTGCTGCGGAAGCGCGGCCTCCTCGGTGCGCCTGCGGTTCGACAGCTGTGACATCATCAGCCGTTGCTCGCAATTCTGGAGCCTGGCTCCGCCTCTCGCGGCGCTGCACCAAGAACGAGGCGCAATTGCCGGCGACCAACCCGAACACGCCCACCGCGTGATGCCCAGCGGGATGGCGACGATCGGGCCCTCGACGCTGACCGGGTCCGCACCGCCCCGGCGTACACTGCCGCCATGCTCATCCAAGCGAATGGCATCCGCCTGTTTGCGCTCGAGGCCGGACAGGGCGATCCGGCCCTGGTGCTGGTCCACGGCAACGGCGGCAGCCACGCCGTCTGGCACCGCCAGATCGCCTACTTCTCGCGGATCACGCGTGTTCTCGCTCTCGACCTGCGCGGCTTCGGCGCCTCGGGCAAGGACCCGGAGGGGAGCTACACCCAGGACAAGTTCGTGGCCGACACCGCCGCCGTCCTGAACGAGGCAGCCGTGCGTGGTGCGGTCATCGCCGGCTGGTCGATGGGCGGCTCATTGGTGGCGCGCTTGGCGGTCGAGCATCCGGAGCTCGCCGCCGCTGTCGTGCTGGTGGACCACAACGCCGGCGGCGTGCACGCCGAGCTCGGGCTGGCAGAGGATGCACGGTATGGCGCCGGCAGAGTCGTCCAGGCCTTACGGGACGACTTCGAGGGCCAGGGCATGCGCCTGTTCGTCGACTCCTGGTTTCCCGAGAGCGGGCCTGAGATCGATTTCCTGAAGGACTGGCTGCTCGAGATGGGCCTCAAGACTGGCCGCGACGTGATCTACGGCATCCGCGGCTTGGGCGTCCGCGAAGACCGGCGGGAATGGCTGAGGCGCCTCAGTGTGCCCGTGCTCATCATGCAAGGCGGCGCCTCATACCTGGGCGGCGCCCCCGTGGCCGGCTACCTCCAGAAGCTGATTCCGCATGCCCGCAAGCACATCTTCGAAGGCCATGGGCACGCACTCATGCTTACGGGCGCCGGTGAGTTCAACCACGTGCTCCACGACTTCTGGCGTGACGTGAAGGACGAACGGGCCTAGCGCTGGTAGAGCGCCTGCGTGCGCTGCACGTCACCGCGAATGAGCGCCAGGATCTCCTCCCGTTCCAGCCTGAGCAGCTCCCGGTACGCGCCGTCCAGGTCGCTTTTCGCTTCCGGCCGGCCCATTTTCTCGAGCCGCTGGGCGATATCGGCCAGCGCGCCGCTGGCCTCGAGCTTACCTACCGAACCCAGCCAGGGCGCCAGGGTGATGTTGTCCGGCAGGTCGAAGCCTGGTCGCAGCCGGCGTAAGCTGTCCAGCCGCTCCTTGGGTCCGGAAACGAGGGCGTCGGTGGTGATCAGCGGCCCTTCGGCTGCGTCGCAGCGCAGATCGATGATGAGCGCCCGTCCCAGATACGGGAAAAAGAGGCTGATGACCTGCGCCTCGTGCATGTTGCGCAGCACCGTGTGGACATTCCAGCGATAGATGTTGTCCAGCATTGGCGAGGGCGATCATACGACGCTACAATTTCTGAAGCACTCAATCAGCGAGGAATTGAACGAAATGTCGGTAGCCACTCCCAGCACCAACCTGGTGTTGACTCCCGCGGCCGCCCAGAAGGTGACGGAGCTTCTCGAGCGCGAGGGTCTGACCGGGCAGAAGGACCTGCGCGTGTTCGTGCAGGGCGGCGGTTGCGCCGGCATGTCCTACGGCATGGTCTTCGACGAGCCGGATGAGACCGGCGAGGACCTGATCGTGGAGAGCAACGGCGTGCGCATCCTCTTGGACGCTATGAGCGCGAGCATGCTCAGCGGCACGGAGATCGACTACGTCGATGGCCTCATGGGTCAGGGCTTCACCTTTTCCAACCCCAACGCCAAGGGCTCGTGCGCTTGCGGTCACTCCTTCAGCACGACGAGTTCGGACGTTCGTTCCGGCGGTTGCGCGGCCGGCGGCTGCGGCCACTAAACCGAACCCCATCCGATAGATGAAGGCCTCGCCAGACGGCGGGGCCTTTTCTGCGCTCATGATCTTTCAGCAAGGCAACGCCCTGGCCTCGCAGGGCCAGCTGGAGCAGGCCGCCGAGTACTACCAGCAGGCCCTTCGGCTCGAGCCGCGGCTCGTCGAGGCCCAATCGAACCTGGGTGCCGCGCTGAAGCTGCTCGGCCGGCTGGACGAAGCCGAGGCGGCCCTGCGCGCGGCGCTCGCTGCCCGGCCCGATTTCGTGGATGCGCGTCTGAACCTGGGCGCCACGCTCGAGGCCCAGGGCCGGCTGGCAGAGGCGCTGGCAGCGTTTCTCCAGGCGGCCCGGCTCGCGCCGCAAAATCCGGTCCCCTGGCTGTCGGCTGCTAATCTCCAGCTCGCTCTCGGGATGTACGCCGATGCGGAGGCCGACACCCGCCGCGCACTGGCCTGCGGGACGACCCAGCCGGCGCAGGCGTATACCAACCTGGGGGCTGCGCTCCACCAGCAGGGGCGACTAGCCGAAGCTGAGGCCGCATACCGCCAGGCGCTGGCGGCCGAGCCGGCGTTCGCGGTGGCCCACGCCAACCTGGGCACACTGCTGGAGATGCTTCGCCGGTACGACGAAGCAGCCGCGGAGCAGGCGTGTGCCCGCGAGCTCGAGCGATCTAATCCGGAGCGGCACTTCAATCTTGGAAATGCGCTGCTGGCGCGGGGCCGGCTGCACCAGGCCGAGGTGGCCTACCGCGAGACGCTGGCTCTCCAGCCCGACCATGCCCGGGCGTGCAGCAATCTTCTGCTCAGCCTCGAATACCGCTCCGACCTCTCGCCGGAGGACCTTTTCCGTGAGCACCTGGCTTACCGCGCGGTCGTCCGGCACGCCCAGGCGCCTTCGCATACCAACCGGCCCGACCCCGAGCGGCGGCTGCGGGCCGGCTACGTCTCGGCGGACTTCCGCGGGCACTCCGTGGCGTGCTTCCTGGCGCACGTGTTGGAGGCCCACGACCGCGGCCAGGTCGAGGTGTTCTGCTACTCGAACAGCCGCCAGGCCGACGCGGTCACGGCTCGCATCCGGGCCGCCGCGGACTGCTGGCGCGAGATCCACGCGCTCAGCGATGAGCAGGCGGCCGAGCTGATCCGCGAGGACGGCATCGACCTCCTGGTCGATCTGGCTGGCCATACAGGCGACAACCGCCTGCCGCTCTTCGCCCTGAAACCGGCCCCGGTGCAGGTGACGTGGCTCGGCTATCCGGACACCACCGGCCTGCGCGAAATCGACTACCGGATCACAGACGCCTGGGCCGACCCGCCCGGCCGCTCCGACGAGCTCCACACGGAGAAGCTGGTCCGGCTGCCGCACGGGTTTGCCGCCTATGAGCCGCAGGAGGTTGCGCCGGAGGTCGCACCGCTGCCGGCCGAGGCAAACAGCTTCGTGACGTTCGGCTCATTCAACAACTTCAACAAGCTCACCGACGAGTGCCTTGAGGTTTGGGCGCGCATCCTTGAGGCTGTGTCCACGGCCCGCTTGCTGCTCAAGTGCGGCCAGTTCGACGATCCGGCTATGCGTGAGGAAATGCTGGCGCGCTTTCCCTCAGGCAGGCTCGAACTGGTTGGCGCCCAGGCCGGGCAGGCGGAGCATCTGGCGCAGTACGCCCGCGTCGACGTGGCGCTCGATCCTTTCCCTTACAACGGGGCAACTACCACCTGTGAGGCCCTGTGGATGGGCGTGCCAGTGATCGCGCTCGCGGGCAATCGCCACGCGGCGCGCGTCGGGCTGAGCATGCTCACGCGGGTTGGCCTGGCGGACCTGGTGGCCACCAGCCAGGACGAGTACGTGGCCAACGCGATCGAGCTTGCCGCCGATCTGTCTCGCCTGAGGACGCTGCGCGCCCGCCTGCGGGACATGATGCGCTCCAGCCCGCTGACCGATGGCCGCCAGCTCGCCGTCGAGCTGCAAGCCGCTTATCGCGACATGTGGCGCGTGTGGTGCGGCGGCCGCTCGCTTTGAGCGCGGGTCTGCTAGACTCGCGCTCGATGCGGTCGGCGTCCCCGCTGAGTCCACTGGGGCGGGGTGTTGTGCGGCGCCTGGCGGTCTTGGGGCTGGCCATCGTTCCCCTGCTGGCTGCCTGTGGACAGCGCCCCCTGCTAAGCGTCGCGGTCGATCGGCTCGTGGTCGAGCCGAACTCCGGATTCGACGCCGAAGCGCAGGATATCCCGTACTCTATCGGCGCCCCGGCGCACGTGACCATCACCCTCGTGCAGCCCGATGGCCGGCGCGTCCAGCTGCGAGATAACGACCGCGACCCGGACAGCTATGCCCTGCCCTTCGGCGGTGTCGTTGAGGTCCCCAACAGCGACGACCGGCGTGTGCTCCAAAACGGCGCTTACACAATCCTGTTCCAGGCTCGCGCCAAGGACGGTCAGACTGTCGAGCGCGCGGTCCAGGCCATCGTGCAAAATGCCGACCCGGTGCCGCTGGAGATCAAGGACGTCGCCCTGTCGCTACCCTCGTTTTCGCCAAACGGCCAGGGTGTGCGCATGGTCGATGGCCGGCTGGAGAACCTCGACCAGACCACCATCAACTACTCCTTGAGCAAGGACGCCCACGTCTCGATGTGGGTCGAGGACAAGGATGGCCATCCCACCTCGGTGATGGCCGACCCGCAGGCCAAAGCCGGCCTGCAGCGCTACGTCTGGACTGGAAAAGGGCCCAACGGCATCGCCCTCAAGAACGGCGACTACACGCTCCACATCAGGGCCACCGACGACTCTGGCAACGTCACGAACGCCACCACCCAGGTTCAGATAGTGGACAGTGGCACGCCGCAGGTGCAGATCATGTCGGCCCGATTCTCGCCGGTTGCCCTCGGCATCGGCGGCGTCGTGCAGGTCGAGGTCACGGTCAAGAACATCGGCGATGTGCCCATCAAGACGCAGGGCCCACCGCCCGGGACGGTCTATAAGAGCAACTCCAGCTACACCGATCCCATCTTCAACAAGCCCGGCAGCCAAGAACCGCCCTATGTGGATAAGCCGGGCCGCTGGCGCGTAGGCGTGCGTTGGACCAGCTCTGCCGGCCAGTACCCGGCCCGGTGGGCGTTCTTCGAGGACGAGAACCGCGAGCTCCAGCCCGGCGAGGAGGTCATCGTGCGCGGCGGCATCCGGCTGCTGGCGCCGCAGCCTCCGGAGCTCGATTTCTGGGCCACCATCGAGATGGGTGGCCTGGGTTTCACCGGCGAATACGGCCAGACCCACGTCATCGTCGGACGCTGATCCCAGCCCCGACCTGTCGGTCGTGGTGGTCAGCTACAACGTGCGCGATCTGCTGGCCGCCTGCCTCGAATCGGTGTACCGCCAGCGATTGCGCCATTCGTTCGACGTGTGGGTCGTGGACAACGCCTCGAACGACGGCTCCGTCGAGATGGTGCGGGAACGCTTCCCCCAGGCGCAGCTCATCGCCAATTCCGAGAACGCCGGCTTCGCCGCCGCGAACAACCAGGCCATCCGCTGCTCGCGCGGCCGCTTCATCCTCATCCTGAACCCGGACACGGAGATTCTGTCCGGCTCCCTCGACCGCATGATCGACTACCTGGATGAGCATCAGGACGTAGCCATAGCCGGCGTGCGGCTGGTTTATGCCGACGGCGCCTTCCAGCACTCCTGCTTCCGCTTCCCCGGCCTCGTCCAGGCGTTCCTGGACCTGTGGCCAATCCACCCGCTCCTGCTCGACAGCACGGTCAACGGACGGTATCCCCGGCGCGCGTACGAGCACGAGATGGACGTCGACTTCTGCCTGGGCGCGTGCTTCATGCTCCGGCGCGCCGCGGGCATGCAGTTCGATGAGGCCTACTTCATGTACGTGGAGGAGATCGACCTCGCCTGGCGCCTCAAGCAGGCTGGGTGGAAGGTCCGCTACCTGCCGGAGCTGAAGGTTCTGCATCACACCGCGGCCAGCACTCGCCAGCGTTCGGCGTCGATGCGGCAGCAGCTCTACAAGAGCCGGCGCATCTTCAACCGGCGCTATCGCGGGAGGCTCTTCAACTGGGCGTGGGAGGGCCTCGTTCATCTGGGCGGGCCAGCGGGTCCAAAATGACTCCGAGCCAGAGCCTGCCAGTCCTCGTCTCCCTCGCGCTGGCCTGGGGCGGAATAACCGCCGGCGTCAGAGCCGCATGGCGCCAAGGCAAACTGAAGCGCCCTTACCACCTCGACCTCCTGGCCATCGGCGCGCTCGCCCTTCTCAACACCGCCTTCTTCTGGCAAGTGCTGTTCGACGGCGCCACGATGCCCGTCGGGGGGGGCGACCTGGCCTCCTTCCTCTATCCCATGTACGGCTTCGCCGCACAGTCTCTTCGGGCGGGCCACTTGCCGTTGTGGAACCCCTACCTGTTCTCCGGGATGCCCTTCGCCGCCGACATCCAGAGCGGCCTGTTCTATCCCCTCAACCTGCTGTTCGAGCTGGCCAGCCCGTCCTTCGGCTACGCCAGCATGCAGGCGCTGGCCATCGCCCACTACGTCCTCGCCGGTGCCTGCGCCTACCTACTCGCGCGGGCCTTCGGCGCTACCATCGCCGGCAGCCTGCTCGGCGCCGTCGTCTGGATGTGGTCCGGGTTTATGGTCGCCCAGCTGGGGCATTTGAACATGGTCGAGGTCGCGAGCTGGTTGCCCCTGGAGCTGCTGCTTCTGCGCCTGGCCGTGCACGGCGTGCGGCCCAGGCTCACCCTGCCTGGGCTGAGCGTGACGCTGGCGGTCGCCTTCTTCGCCGGCCATACCCAACTGTTCCTGTACGAGCTCCTGGCACTGGCGCTGTTCGTGGCGTTTCAGGGCCGCTATCGCCAGTCCGTCCCCGTACTGGCGATCTGCCTGGCCGGAGCCGCGCTCCTGGCGGCCGTCCAGATCCTGCCTAGTCTGGAGCTGACCCGGCTCTCTCTGCGCGCCGAGATCGCGTACCAGGAGTCCACCAAGTTTGCCCTCGCGCCGGTTGGGCTGCTGACGCTGCTCGTGCCGCACTTCTTCGGCGAAAACGCCCGCAACTACTGGGGCTCGTGGACGACCACCGAGGTCTTCGGCTACGCCGGTATCCTGCCGCTGATCCTGAGCCTGGCGGCGCTGCGCCTCCGCCTGCGCCCGGAGACGAGGTTCTGGTTCTGGCTGGCCGTGTTGGGCGTGCTGCTTTCGCTGGGCGAGGCCACCATCCTCCAGGGCTGGCTGTATCGCTTCGTTCCCGGCTTCGACAAGGTCCGCGCGCCGGGCCGGTTCCTGGTGTACTTCGATTTGGGCGTGGCTATGCTGGCCGCCCTCGGCTTCGACGCGCTCCGCGAGCCGCGCGCCCGGACGCGGATTGTGCTCGAGCGCCTGCGGCGGCTGACTGGCGGGGCTGCCCTGGCCGTGCTGGCGATCTGCCTGCCAATCTCCTACGGCATCCTGCTCACCCACCAGCACGAGGACGCCGTTATCTTCCACCGTATGGAGGTCGCTGCCAGCGGCGTCGCCGTACTGGCGCTGCTGCTGGTCGCCTCCTACGCTCTCCTGACCGCTCGACGGCGCTGGACGGCCAGCTTCGGGGCTCTGGCCCTGGGCCTTGTCGTCGTCGATCTGGGCAGCGCCGGTTACGGTTTCAACCCCGGCTATGAGGACGTGACCGCCCCATTCCGCCAGCCGGCGATCGTGAGCTTTTTCAGGCGCGACCCCTCGGCCCGCCTCGACGCCGCCACGAACGTGGACGACGTCTTCCCGCCTGACCTCCCGCTGCTGGAGCGCCTGCACAGCGTGTGGGGCCTGTTCAATCCCGTCCAGCCGGCGGACTACTACCAGTACTGGAAGGCGTACATCCCCGGCCGCGACTCGCCCCTGTACGATCTGCTCGGCGCCAGGTATCTCCTGGCCAGGAAGGACACGCCGCTCGATCCCAAGTTCCGGCCGGTCCTCACCGACGACAGCGTGATGAACGTTTACGAGAACCCCCGAGCCCTGCCGCGCGCCTTCGCCGTGGGCCAGGCTGCAGGGGGCGCTCACGACCAGGCTCTGCAGACCATCCGCGCCCAGGGCTTCGACCCGCGCGCCCAGGCCGTCCTTGAAGGCGGACCGGCGATCGCGGGCAGCGGCTTCTGGCCGGCAACGCTCACCGTTGACGGCGACAACCGGCTAGAACTCGACATAACTGTACCTCAGCAGGCCGCCTTTGTCGTGACGACCCCCTACTATCCCGGGTGGCAGGCGGCCGTAGACGGACGTCCGGCGAGGATCTATCGAGCGGACTTCGTCTTCCAAGGGCTGGTGCTGGACGCCGGGGCGCACCACGTCGTGCTGCGCTTCGACCCCGGGCTGTTCAAGGTGGGCGGCGTCATCAGCGCGGTGGCCTGGCTGGGGGCGATCGCCTGGGTGGCTTACGGGCTCGCTCGCCAGTGGTGAGTGTGACTGCGGCGGTCATCGCCAGGGACGAAGAGGCCAACGTCCTTTCCTGCCTGGAAACCGTTGCCTGGGCCGAGGAGCGCCTCGTCTTGGACGGGGGCAGCGCCGATCGAACCGTGGAGCTGGCGCGTGAGGCCGGCGCGCGCGTCGAACGCCGCCCGTTCGACGATTTCGCTCGCCAGCGCAACGCCGCCATGGCTCTGGCCGCGAACGACTGGATCCTGTTCGTCGACGCCGACGAGCGCGTCACGCCCGAGCTGGCGCAGGAGGTGCGCGAGACCGTCGACCGGCCCGAGCATGACGGCTATTTCATCCCCCGCTTCAACTACATCTTCGGTAAGGTCATGCGGGCCACCGGCTGGTACCCCGACTATCAGATGCGCCTCCTGGATCGGCGCCACGCCCGCTACGACGAGGCCGTGCCGGTGCACGAGGTGGTGCGGCTGGACCGCGGAGAGCCCGGCTACCTGCGTCAGCACTTCATCCACTACAACTACGCCACTCTCGGGCAGTTCCTTCGAAAGCAGGAGCGCTACAGCGCGTTCGAGGCGAAGCACCTGCGTGCCACTGGACCGGTGCGGCTGCGCAGCGTGCTCTCGATGCCCGTCCGCGAGTTTATCCGGCGCTTTTGGCAGCTCCAGGGTTGGCGCGACGGCGGCCATGGACTGCTGCTCAGCCTGCTCATGGCCTACTTCACCTTTCGACGCTACCGCAAATGCCTGACCTGAGCATCGTCATCGTCAACTGGAACGTGCGGGAGCTCTTGAGGGCGTGCCTGAGGTCGCTCGACCCGAACCTCCACGCCGAAGTCATCGTAGTCGACAACGCCTCGTCCGACGGCTCGGTGGAGATGGTGCGCGGCGAGTTTCCCACAGTCCGCCTCATCGCTAACGGCCGCAATCTGGGCTATGGCGCGGCCATCAACCAGGCGGTTAGCCAGTGCACGGGCGACTATCTGCTCATCCTCAATCCCGACACCGAAGTCCGGCCCGGGGCTGTTCACCGGCTGGTCGAGTTTATCTACGAGCGGCCGCGGGCAGCCTGCGTGGGGCCGCACTTGGTGAATCCCGACGGCTCCACTCAGTCTTCACGCCGCAGCTTCCCCGGGTTATGGACGGCGTTCGTCGAGAGCACCATCCTGCAGCGCTGGTTCGGTGGCCTCGGCGCGCTCCGCCGCTTCTACCGCTCGGCCCAGCCGGACGACGTCCCTCAGCAGGTCGACTGGCTGGTGGGCGCGTGCCTGCTGCTCCGTCGCGCCGCTCTGGATGAGGTCGGCGGCTTCGACGAGCGCTTCTTCATGTACTCGGAGGAGATGGACCTCTGCTACCGGTTGAGGCAGGCGGGCTATGAGATCTGGTTCGTCCCACGGGCCGAGGTTATGCACCATGAGGCGGCCAGCAGCAGCCAGGACCTGTTCCGCCGTAACGTCAACTTCCACGAGAGCCGCTACCGGTTCTTCCGCAAGCATCACGGCGCCGCGCCGGCCCTGGCGTTGCGCTGGTTCGTGTTCGGCACCTTCCTGTTCCAGCTCGCCGAAGAGGCGGCCAAGTTCGTGCTGCAGCCTGCCAAGCGCCAGCTGCGTCGCGATCGCGTCCATCTTTACAGCCGGATCGTGAAGTGGTACCTGTCCGCGTCCTGATGGTCAGCGGCGAGTTCCCGCCGATGCACGGCGGGGTCGGCGACTACACGAACCTGCTGTGTGAGCATCTGACGGGGCTCGGCGTCGAAGTCGGCGTGGTGACCTCCAAAGCGGCTAGCGAGACGGCGCGCGGCAAAGGCTTCCCGGTGGCGCCGGCCGTCAGCCGTTGGGACTTCTTCTGCTGGCCGGAGCTGGGCAAGCGCATCCGAACGATGAACGCCAACGTCATCCACGTCCAGTACCAGACGGCCGCCTATGGCCTGCACCCGGCCATCAACCTCCTGCCGCTGGCGCTGCGCATGGCCAAGAACCCGGCCAAGGTGGTGTTCACCTTCCACGACCTGGATGCGCCGCGGACGGCCTGGCTGCGGGGCCCTGTGCGGCGCATGGCGATGCGCGCCGGCGAGCGCAAGTGCGACGCCTTCGTAGCCACGAACAGCGCCGATTTCCAGCAGTTGCTCGCCGGAAAGCCTGGGCCGCCCTGGGCGCGCTATTACCTGATCCCCATCGGCGCCAACGTGCCGCGCGATCCGCCCAAGCGCTTTACGCGAGACGCCCAACGCAAGAAGCTGGGCGCCAGCGGCCGGACGCTGCTGCTGGCCCATTTCGGCTTGTTGAACCACAGCAAGGGCCTGCAGGATCTGCTCGTGGCCATGAAGCTGCTGGTCGAGCAGGGCTTGGACGTGCGGCTGGTGCTCGTCGGGGGGACGACCGGCAGCTCGGACCCGACGAACGTGGCCTTCGCCAACCAGATCCGGGCGCAGATTGCACAGCTCGGCCTGGCCGGCCGAGTCCACGAGACTGGCTTCCTCCGGGCCGAGGACGTCAGCGCTCATTTGCTCGCCTGCGACGTATGCGTGCTCCCGTATCGCGACGGCGCGTCGTTCCGCCGGGGGAGCCTCATGGCAGCGCTGGAGCACGGGCTGTGTATCGTGACGACGCGCCCGGCGGAAAGCGATCTGCTCGACGGCGTGAATGTCCGGCTGGTCGAGCCGGCGAACCCGATTGCGCTGGCGCGCGCCATCGACGCTCTCGCGGCCGATGAAGTGACGCGCCGCCGGCTGGGGATCGAAGCGGCCAAGCTCAGCCGGCGTTTCGCCTGGCCGGCCATCGCCGAGAAGCACCAGACCCTCTACCTGGACGTCCTCGAGGAGGCGGTCGGGTGATCAGGGCAGTTCCCCTTCCACCGCGATGGGAGAGACTGGGCGAGGGTCTCCGGCGCGCGGCTGTCGCCGTGATGGTCGGGCTGGCAGCCGGCGCTCTCGTAGCAATACTTCAGCCGCTCGTCGCGCTCCTGGCGATTCTGGCCATCGGCCTTACCATCGGCGCCTGCCTGCTGCCAGTTGGCCGGTTCTGGCTCCTGGCCGCGGTCATCACGCTGCTGCCGTTCGCCGCCGTGCCGAGGTTGGGTATTCAGCCGACTCTCTTGGACGGCGTCGTCGCCCTGCTGCTGGTCGTGGCCGCGGCTCGCCTGCTGCTGCGCGCCGAGCCGGCCGTGCGCACCCCGCTGGATCTGCCCATCGCCGTGTACGTCGGCCTGTGCTGCGTCTCGTTCGTCCTCGGCTCGGCCTACGGCATGACCAGCGAGACGGCCAAGTACTTCCTCCGCATCGTCGCCGCCATCCTGCTGTTCTTCGCCCTGACCAATGGCCTCACCACCCGCCGGCGCCTGGCCAGCTTTGCCAACGCGCTGGTACTGGGCAGCTTCGCCTCTGCCGTCCTGGGCGTACTGCTGCAGCTGGCGGGCCAGGACACGGCCGTCCGTATCCTCTCGGCGCTGGGCCCCCTCGGCTACCCGACCGACCGCGACGACATCATCCGCCTCATCGCCGGCACGACCATCTGGCGCGCCGTCTCGACGTCCGTTGACCCAAACATCTTCGGCGGCTTGCTCATGACGGGCACGCTGCTGCTGATTGGACGCGTCCTGGGGCGTCCTTCAATTCGGGTCTGGCTGATGAGCCTGCCGGTGCTGGCGATCATGGGCTGGGCGCTGCTGCTGAGCTACTCCCGCGGCGCGTGGGTCGGCCTGGCGGCCGGCGTGCTCTTCCTGGCCTTGATCCGCTATCGCAAGGCGCTGCCCATCATCGCCCTCGCGGTGGCGGTCGCCGTCGCCACCCTGGCGGATTCCGATTTCGGTAAGCACCTGGTCTCGGGCTTCCTGGTGGAGGACAAGGCTGCCGCCATGCGCCTGGGCGAGTACAAGGACGCGGTCAACTTTATTGGGGAATATCCCTTCTTCGGCGTCGGTTTCGGCACGACGCCTAGTGGCTCGGCAATCACCCCATCGGCCGACATCTACGTCGGCGTGTCCAACATCTACCTGCTGATGGCGCTGGAGACCGGCTTGCTCGGAGTGGCCGGATTCGGTGTTGTCATCGGCACGGCCGCGGTCTGGGCCTGGCGGCGCTACAAGACGGCTGACCCGCCCGCGCAGGCTTGGATCGCCACAGCCTCGGCTGTTCTGTTCGCGGCCGGCGTGGCGGGCATCGCGGATCACTATTTCTTCCGCTTTCCGCACATGGTTGCCCTGTTCTGGGCGCTCGTGGCGATGTTGGCGGCAGCCGCGCGCCTAAGCAAACAAGCTGGAGACGAACCGGTCCGGGTCGAAGGGCGCTAGGTCGCCCAGCTTCTCACCCGTGCCGACGAACTTGATTGGCAAGCCCAGCTCGTCGCGAATAGCGAAGATCACCCCGCCCTTGGACGTGCTGTCCAGCTTGGTCACAATCAAGCCCGTCACCGGCACTGTTTCGGTGAACTGCTTGGCTTGAATCAGCGCGTTTTGGCCGTTCGTGGCGTCCAGGATGAGCAGCACCTCGTGCGGCGCGCCGGGCAGCTTCTTTTCCGCCACTCGTGCAATCTTGCGCAGCTCCTCCATCAGGTTGAACTTCGTGTGCAGCCGGCCGGCGGTGTCGGCGATGACGACGTCCGCGCCCCGCGCCTGGGCTGAGGCCAGGGCGTCGAAGATGACTGCGCCCGGGTCGGAGCCGGGTTGGTGCGCGATCACCGGCACGCCGGCCCGCGAGCCCCAGGCTTGGAGCTGTTCGATGGCCGCGGCCCGGAATGTATCCCCGGCGGCAAGCGCCACCGTGTGCCCCTCTGCCTGGAGATACGTGGCCAGCTTGCCGATCGTCGTGGTCTTGCCGACGCCGTTCACGCCGACCACTAGGATGAGACTCAGTGGCCGGTCCAGCGAGAGTCCCGGGTGCTCGTCGGTCAGGAAGCCGGCAAGCTCGTCCTCGAATGCCTCGCGGGCCTCGTCGATCGCCCGGATGTTCTCAGATTCGACCCGCTCCCGCAGCGCCTCCAGCAGCCGCTGCGTGGTCATGACCCCAACGTCGGCCTGGATGAGCAGCTCCTCCAGCTCCTCGTAGAAGTCTTCGGTGATCTCGGTGCGCCGCGAGAACAGGCCCTTGATGCGCGAGAAGAAGCCGCCGCGGGTCTTCCCCAGGCTCGTTTCAAGCGCCGACTCGCGATCTTCCTCCTGCTCCTCGAGAGCAAGCTCGTCCTCCGGCGCCGCGGCCAGCGCCTCTTCCGCAAGCTCGTCGGCGTCGACGGGCGCGCCTTGGGTGGTTGCCTCCTCTGCTTCGACAGTCTCTGCGTCGCGGTCGCGACGAAACCAGTTGAACATGGCTAGAGCTGGCGGCTCGCAGGCGCCGTGCCGCGTTGGTTACCGGCGGTAGGTGTGAACGGAGCCGTCGTTTATCGGCTCGTTGACGAAGATCTCGCCGTTGCGGATCTTGAGGTTGAAGGTGCAGTTGGGATTGGTGCAGACCCAGGCCTTGTACTCGATAGGGGCGCCTTGATTACCGAAGTCTGATAGCGGCACCAGGTCCCCAACGTTGCATTTCTTGCACTTGGGGAAGTTAAACTCCGCCATCGCTCGCCCCTTTCAGCCCATGCGGGGCGCGCTTTTAAACTCCCGCCCCCCGGAGTTAGTGCAGTATACCACCCGGCCCGGTGTTAGGATCGACTCCCTTCCGCAAGCAGCCATGTATCCGCATCCGCCATCGTCGCAGAAGCCGACCAACTACTACTGGATCCTCGTGAGCTGCCTCGGCGTCATGCTCGTGGTGCTGTTCATGGGACTCCGCACGGTGGGCGGCAGGCTGAGCGCAGCCGCGGCCCATGCGCCGCTCGCGGCGCCCTCACCAAGCCAGCAGCTCCGCCAGCTGGCCAGCGCGGCTGCGGAAGCGAGTTCGAGCGCCGCCCCCACGAGCTCCCCTTCGGTTGGGCCCACCCCGACCGCAGGCGGCGGGGTGGTTGACGTCGACCCCAAGACGCTGACCGACTCATACGCGCAGTACCGCTCCAAGCTGGTTCGCGTCCGCGGCACCGTCTTCTACACCGGCAAGCTGGCCGACGGAAAGACCTGGATTCAGATCGTCGGGGAGAACAATGTCTACGTCGATGGCCAGACGTCAGAGCCGCTCCCGGCCGGCGTGGCCAAGGGCGTCCAGGTCGAGCTGACCGGCGTCGGCGCCGGGCTGACCAGCATTACCGCCTCAAACGGCAAGGATTACGACCAGGCGTTCCTCGATCCCGTCCAGAAGATCGAGATCGTCAAGTAAGGCTGGCTAGGTCCCCAGCATGCGCTCGTACTTGGCCAGCGTCCGCTGCGCAATCGCCTGCCAGTTGAACTCGGTCGTGGCTCGCTCGTAGGCTCGTTCGGCGCGCTGCTGCGAGAGCGCCGGCTGTTCGAGAACGTGGACGATGCCCCAGGCCAGCGAGTCGGGGCTGCCCGCGTCTACCAGCACGCCCGTCTCCTCTCGGTCTACCACCTCGACCAGCCCTCCTGCGTCGGAGGCCACGACGGGCACGCCCAACGCCATCGCTTCCAGAGCTACGATGCCGAACGGCTCGTAGAGGCTCGGGAAGATGGCCACGTCCGCCACCTGGTAGAGGCCGTTGCGGACCTCGTCCGGTACGAAGCCGGTGAACTGGATGCTGCTGGACCAGTCCGCCTGGTCGGCCCGCCAGCGGGCGTCCTCCAGCGAGGGTCCGCTGCCCACGGCAATGAACTTGACCGCCGGGTAGATCTCGAGCACCTTCGGAACCGAATCCAGCAGCACGTAGATGCCCTTTTCGGCCACCAGCCGCCCGACGTAAAGCGCGATCTTCTCGTTCTCCCGGGCGTATTCGCGGCGAACCGCGGCCCGGTCTAAAGCGCTGATTTCGAGGCGGCTGACGTCGACGCCGTTGGGGATGACCTCCAGCTTGCTCGCGGGCGCCTGGAAGATCTCCGCAATCTGGGACGCCATGAAGCGGCTGCAGGCGATGACCTCCGCGGCCTCGCTCACCAGCCGCCACTCCTGCTGGTGGATGCGTGCCTGGAGCTCGGTGTGAATGCCCTGATTGCGCCCATACTCCGTCGCATGGATCGTGGCCAGCAGCGGCAGGCCGTAGTCATCCCTGAGCCGGATGGCCGCCTCGGCTACTAGCCAGTCATGCGCATGGATGAGCCAGCCGCCGGGCTGCGTTCCCACGATGGCTGCGGCCCGGCCGTAGAGGTAATCGTTGACGGCCAGAGCGTTCTCGATGAAGTCCTCGGCGTACTCGCCGCCGTCCACGCGCGAGACCGACAGGGCGCCGCTGCTCTCCTCCGGCTCGCCACCTTTGAGGCGGGGCGTCACCACGTGCACGTGAACGCCAAGATTGGCCAGCTCGGGGGCGAGGTGCGCGACATGGGCGCCAAGTCCGCCGACCACGTGGGGTGGAAACTCCCACGAAAGTATCAGGACGTTCATGCAAGCTGGCGAGTAGTCATAATGAAGTCGCCGTGAAGTCGCTGGCGGACCTGCTCATCTCCATTGTCCCCCATCGGCAGCCCGAGCCAGCGACCAGTGCGCCGCCCATCTGCCCGAGCTGTCACACCGACCTGAGCCAGGGTTCTTGGCCGGTGTTCCAGGGCTACCGTGTGTGCGACGTTTGCGGCCATCATTTCCAGCTGTCGGCGCGCGCCCGCATTCAGCAGCTGGTGGACGCCGGCACGTTCCGCGAGGTGAACTCCTCGTTAGCGTCGGTCGATCCGTTGTCGTTCACCGACCGGCTGTCCTATCGCAAGCGCCTGGAGGAGGCTCGCAAGAAGACGGGCGTCACCGAGGCGGCGGTCACCGGCACCTGCCGCATGGGCGGCACGCCCGCCGTGCTGGTGGTGCTCGACTTCGAGTTCCTGGGCGGCAGCATGGGCTCCGTCGTCGGCGAGAAGATCACGCTCGCCTTTGAGCTTGCCGCCAGGCGCCGCCTGCCCATAGTCACCGTGTCCACCAGCGGCGGCGCCCGCATGCAGGAAGGCATGCTGTCGCTCGTCCAGATGGCCAAGACCGCCGCCGCGGCGCGCCGCCTGCATGAGGCGCGGCAGCCGTTTATCTCGGTACTGGCCGATCCGACCACGGGCGGCATCTACGCCAGCTTCGCCAGTCTGGGCGATGTCATCATCGCCGAGCCGAAGGCGCTCATCGGTTTCGCCGGCCCTCGCGTGGTGGAGCAGACCATGCACCAGCCCCTCCCCGTGGAGAGCCATCGCGCTGAGTTCCTCCTGGAGCACGGCGCCATCGACCTGGTCGTCGAGCGGCCGCTGCTGCGCGACAGGCTGATCGCGCTGCTGACTATGCTTTCCCGCCGCAACCGCCCCAACTTCGTCGTCGCTGAGGATCTGGGCCCGCCCGGCCCGACCGCGGCGGCGCGGCCTGCCTGGGAGATCGTCCAGCTCGCCCGCCGCAGCGATCGCCCGACGTCGATGGACCACGTGCTGGCCATGACCAGAGACTTCATCGAGCTGCACGGCGACCGGGTCGGTGGGGACGACCCGGCCATCCGGGTCGGCGTGGCCAACCTCAGCGGCCGGCCGGTAGCCATCGTCGCCGAGGAGCGCGGGCCCGGCACGGCGGACGACCCTACTCGCGGAGGCCGGCCCTTGCCTAGCGGCTATCGCAAGGCCCTGCGCATGATGGGCCTGGCCAACAAGTTCGGCCTGCCGCTACTGACGTTCATCGATACGCCGGGAGCGTACGCGGGTGTTGAGGCCGACGAGGAGGGGCTGGCGGGCGTCCTGGCAGAGTGCCTGTCCTACATGTCGGGGATCAGCACCCAAACGGTGGCCGCGGTGGTGGGGGAAGGTGGATCCGGCGGGGCGCTGGCACTGGGCGTGGCCGACCGTGTGCTGATGATGGAGAACGCCATCTACTCCGTGATCTCACCCGAGGGCGCGGCCGCCATTCTGTATCACGACGCCACCAGGGCCCAGGAAGTCGCCTCTGCGCTACGCATCACCGCCGCCGACTGCAAGTCCCTGGGCGTGGTCGACGACGTCGTGCCCGAGCCCGAGGGCGGAGCCCATCGCGATCCAGCGCAGGCGTCCCAGCTCCTGCAGCACGCCATCTTCCAGGCTCTGGTCGATCTCCAGCGCGTGCCGCTGCGCAAAACGATGAAAGCCCGCTATCAGAAGTTCCGGCGCATGGGCCACCACAGCCGGTGGTTCAACGTGGCCGTCTCGCGCGAGGTCGCCGCCTTGCAGGAGCAGTGGCAGCGCCTGCGCGGCTACCTGCCGGCTCGCCGCCCTGAACCCGCGCCCGAAGGGGCGCCCAATGCCTGAGCCCGCGCTTACCGGTATTCGGGTCATCGACTTCTCACGTGCCTTGGCAGGACCAATCTGCGCGCAGATGCTGGGCGACATGGGCGCCGATGTGGTGAAGGTCGAGACGCGCCAGGGCGGCGACGATTCCCGCGGTTGGGGACCGCCGTTCATCGGCGCCGAGAGTACCTATTTCTTCGCCATGAACCGCAACAAGCGATCGATCACGCTCGATCTGAAGAAGGGCAAGAGCGTGGCCGAGCGGCTGCTGGCGGGGGCCGACGTGGTGGTCGAGAACTTCTCGCCGGGCACCATGGCCCGCTTGGGCCTCGGTTACGAGGACGTGAAAGCCTACAACCCCAGCGTCATCTACTGCTCGATTTCCGGCTACGGGCAGACGGGTCCTTCGAGCCATCTGCCCGGCTACGACATGACCGCGCAGGGCGCCGGCGGCTTGATGAGCATCACTGGCATCAACGAACCGACCCGCGTGGGCATGTCCATTTCGGACACCACCGCCGGCATGTTCGCCGCGTTCTCGATCGTGACGGCGCTCTACCACCGGCAGGAGACGGGCAAGGGGCAGTTCATCGAGACATCACTGCTCGCCGCCACGGCTGCGCTGCTGACGCACCACGCCTCCGCCTATCTGAACGCTGGGAAGGTCGCTGGCCTGCAAGGCAATGCCCATACCACAATTGCGCCGTACGAGACCGTGCCGACGAAGGACGGCTTCATCAATATCGGTGTGGCCAACGAGCGGCTGTGGCAGCGTTTCTGTGACGTCATGGAGCTCGGCCAGCTCCTCCGCGATGAGCGCTTCAAGACCAACCCCGACCGCGTCCATAACCGGGCCGAGCTGCGGCAGATCATCATCGAGCGCTTCAGCCATTTCTCGACGGCCGAGCTCGTGGCGCGGCTGACCGGCGCCGGCATCCCGGCGGACGCCATTAAGAATGTGGCTGAGGTCTTCGCCGATCCGCAGATCCAGCACCTCGGCATGCGCCTCGGCTTTGAGCACGCCACGTGCGGCCACATCGAGGTGGCGGGCATTCCATTCTTGCTGAGCGAGACCCCGGCCACGGCGCGCCTCGCGCCGCCCACCCTCGGCCAGCACACCGACGAAATCCTGGGCGAGCTCGGCTACAGCACTGTCGAGATTGAACGCCTTCGGGAACAGGAGATCGTCTGATGGCGATCGTTCAGAAGCCCGCCGAACGCAAGCCGAAGTTCGAGAACTCCTCGGGCATCGAGATCAAGCGCGTCTACACGCCTGCGGACGTCGCCGATCTCGATTACATGCGCGACCTGGGCTTCCCGGGCGAGTTCCCGTACACCCGTGGCCCCCAGGCGACCATGTACCGCGCCCGGCCGTGGACCATCCGCATGTTCTCCGGCTTCGGCTCCGCCGCGGAGACGAACCGCCGCTACCACTATCTCCTCGAGCACGGGCAGACCGGCCTGAGCATCGCTTTCCATCTCCCCACGCTGCTGGGCTACGACTCCGATCACCCCCGCGCCAAGGGAGAGATCGGCAAGTGCGGCGCGGCCATCGATAGCCTGGCCGATATGGAGACCCTGCTCGACGGCATCCCGCTCGACCAGGTCAGTACCTCAATGACCATCAACGCCACGGCCATCGTCGCGCTGTGCATGTACGTCGCCGTGGCCGAGAAGCAGGGCGTGCCGGCCTCCAAGCTCCGAGGGACCGTCCAGAACGACATCCTCAAGGAGTACATCGCCCAGAAGGAGTGGGCCTTTCCCATCAAACCCTCGCTGCGCGTCGTGGTCGACATGTTCGAGTGGTGCGCCAGCAACATGCCCGAATGGAACACCATCAGCGTCAGCGGCTATCACATCCGGGAGGCCGGAGCGACCGCCGTCCAGGAGCTGGCCTTCACCCTGATCGATGGGCTGACCTACGTCGAAGAGGGCGTGAGGCGCGGGCTCGCGGTGGACGAGTTCGCGCCGCGGCTGAGCTTCTTCTGGGACCTCCACAACGACTTCTTCGAGGAGATCGCCAAGATGCGCGCCGCGCGGCGCATCTGGGCGCGCGAGATGAAACGCCGCTACAACCCGTGCGATCCGCGTTCCTACACGCTTCGCGCCCACATGCAGACGGCCGGCGTAACGCTCACCGCCCAGCAGCCGCTGAACAACGTGGCGCGAGTGGCGCTGCAGGCCCTGGCGGGTGTGCTTGGCGGCGGGCAATCCATGCACACTAACTCCTTCGACGAGACCTATGCTCTGCCGGCGGAGCAGGCCGTGACCGTCGCGCTCCGCACTCAGCAGATCCTGCAGGCCGAGACGGGGCTGACCAACACCATCGATCCCTTCGCCGGGTCGTACTACCTGGAGAAGCTGACCAATCAGATGGAGGAGGGCTTCGACTCCTACCTCGAGCGCATCGAGGGCATGGGCGGCATGGTCGCGGCCATCGAGGCGGGCTTCCCCCAGATGGAGATCGCCGACGCCGCCTCGCGCTATCAGGCGCTGGTTGATTCCGGCGAGCAGATCATCGTCGGAGTGAATGGCTACGTCATGCCCGAGGACGATCCCGGCATTCCCATCCTGGAGATCGACGACTCCCTCGAGGAGGAGCAGATCGCCCGGCTGCAAGATCTCCGCGCCCGCCGTGGCAAGGACTACTTGCGCGCGCTCGAGAGCGTGCGCAAGGCCGCCTTCGGCGGGGCGAATTTGGTGCCGCCTATTCTGGAGGCCGTCCACGCTTACGCCACTGTCGGCGAGATCATGGATACGCTGCGCGAAGTCTTCGGTGAGTACCGCGATCCCGGGTACTTCTAGGGCACACCCCCCTGTCTCGTCACGACCCATTCGGGTCGTGATTGCCAAGGCCGGCATGGATGGTCATGACCGCGGCGCCAAGGTCGTTGCCAGGCTCTTAAGGGACGCTGGGTTCGAAGTCATCTACACCGGCCTTTACCAGACGCCGGAGTCCGTCGTCACCACCGCCCTGCAGGAGGACGCCGACGCCGTCGGCATCAGCGTCCTGTCCGCCGCCCACAAACACATCTTCGCTGAGACCGCCCGGATCATGCGCGAGAACCACATGGAGGAGGTCGTCCTCTTCGGCGGCGGCATCATCCCGCCCAGTGACATCCCCTGGCTCGAGCAGCAGGGGGTCCGCAAGATCTTTCTACCGGGCGCCAGCGGTCCTGAGATCGTCGCCTTTCTGAAGCAGGCAGTTGCCGAAGCACGCGCTCGCTGAGCTCATCGAGCGCGCGCTGGCCGGCGAGGTCCGCGCCGCCGCGCGCCTGATGACCGCGCTGGAGAGCGATCCCGTCGCCGTGCCCGACATCATGCGCGCCATCTACCCGCGCGCGGGCAAGGCCCACGTTATCGGTGTCACCGGCCCGCCCGGGGCCGGCAAGAGCAGCCTGGTGGACAAGCTCGCCGCTGCCCTTCGCAAGCAGGGCAAGAGCATCGGCATCGTCGCCGTCGACCCCTCCAGTCCGTTCACCGGCGGCGCCATCCTAGGCGACCGCATCCGCATGCAGGACCGCTTCTCCGACGCCGGCGTGTTTATCCGCAGCATGGCCAGTCGCGGCCAGCCCGGCGGCCTGGCCAAGGCCAGCCAGAACGTCGTAGCCCTCATGGCCGCTATAGGTAAGGACGTCGTGCTCGTCGAGACGGTTGGCGTCGGCCAGGAGGAGATCGACGTCATTCGCGTGGCCGACACCACCATCGTGGTCATGGTTCCCGGCCTGGGCGATGCCATTCAGACCATGAAGGCCGGCCTGCTGGAGGTGGCCGACGTGTTTGTGGTGAACAAGGCCGATCGCGAAGGCGCCGACCGGCTGTTTAAAGACCTGAACCTGATGGTTCACACCGGCATGCAAGAGAGCAAATGGCCGCCGCCGGTGCTCAAGACCGTGGCCACGGAGAGCCAGGGCATCGATGAGGTGCTCGAGAAAGCCGCCGAGCATCTGGCCTTCGTGCGCCGTTCGGGCGAGTACGAGGAACGCCGCCGGCAGGCGGCCACCGTCGAGATCGACGCCATCCTACGCGAGCGGCTGCTGCGCACCGTGATCCATCGTGTGCCGGCCTTTGACCGCTACGCCGGCGAGGTTGGCCGGCGCGAGTACGATCCCTACACCGCCGTGGACAGGATCCTGCACGAGAGTGGCCTTGCCTGAGATCGAGGTCCACGACATTACGCGCAACAGCGCCCAGGATTTCTTCGAGGTCGCCTGGCGGCAGTTCAACGAGGAACTGTTCGGCGAACCGTTTCTGTGGATCCTCACCGGCGAGTACCACCTGGGTGCGAGCATGGGCGATGGCCCGCTGCTCGGGGCGGCTCGCTACACCGTCGCCGAGGGCGTGGGCTATCTGCGCGAGCTGGTGGTCGACAGAGAGCGCCGCAGCCGCGGCATCGGCGGGCGGTTGCTCGCCGCGTTCGAGGAGGACTGCCGCCGCCGCGGGTGCCATAAGCTGTGCCTGGACGTGGCCAGCGTGAACGTCCGTGCCCGGGAATTTTACCGCCGCCACGGCTGGCAGCAGGAGGGCCTCATGCGCAAGCACTGGCGCAAGGTGGACTTCGAAACCTGGATCAAATGGCTCTAGCCAAGAAATCTCCCAGGCATGAGTTAGAGGCCCTTCGCCGGCGAGCTCTACTTGGTGGCGGCGCCAAGCGCATCGCTGAGCAGCATGCCAAAGGCAAGCTGACCGCGAGAGAGCGTATCGACCTCCTCCTCGATCCAGGCTCCTTCAACGAAACCGGCATGTTCGTCACCAGCCGAGGCCTGGGCGAAGACCAGATCCTCGGCGACGGCGTCGTCACCGGCTATGGCCACATCGATGGCCGCCCGGTCTACGTCTTTTCCCAGGACTTCACCGTCTTCGGCGGGTCCCTTGGCGAAGCCCACGCCGAGAAGATCTGCAAGCTCATGGACCTGGCCATGCGTAACGGCGCGCCCGTCATCGGCCTCAACGACTCAGGCGGCGCCCGCATTCAGGAGGGCGTGCTCAGCCTGGCCGGCTACGCCGACATCTTCTACCGCAATACCCTGGCTTCCGGCGTCATCCCGCAGATCTCGGCCATTCTTGGCCCGTGCGCCGGGGGCGCTGTGTACTCGCCGGCCATCACCGATTTCATCCTGATGGTGCGCGAGACCTCGCACATGTTCGTCACCGGGCCCAGCGTGGTCAAGCAGGTCACCCGCGAGGACATTTCCTTCGAAGAGCTGGGCGGGGCTGACACTCACGCGAGCATCAGCGGCGTAGCCCACTTCGCCGCCGGTTCCGAGGAGCATTGCCTCCAACTCGTCCGCGAGCTGCTGTCGTACCTCCCGTCGAACAATCTCGACGATCCGCCGCTCGGCCCGCGCGACGACCCAGCCGGCCGCATGGATCCGGCACTCGACGGCATCGTGCCGGACGAGCCCAACCGGCCCTACGACATGCTGGACGTCATCCACCGAATCGTGGACGGCGGGCGCTTCCTGGAGGTGCACGCCGAGTGGGCGCGGAACATCATCGTCGGCTTTGCCCGGCTCAACGGCCGCGCTGTAGGCGTCGTGGCCCAGCAGCCGGCGGCGCTCGCCGGCACCCTCGACATCGACTCCTCGGACAAGGGCGCCCGCTTTGTGCGATTCTGCGACGCCTTCAACATCCCGCTGGTCACGTTCGTCGACGTGCCCGGCTTCCTGCCCGGGAAAGGCCAGGAGCACGGCGGCATCATCCGCCACGGCGCCAAGCTGCTGTTCGCCTATTGCGAGGCCACCGTTCCCAAGATCGCCGTCATCACCCGCAAGGCGTATGGGGGTGCGTACGACGTCATGTCCAGCAAGCACGTCGGCGCCGACGTCAACTTCGCCTGGCCGACGGCGGAGATCGCCGTTATGGGCCCCGAAGGCGCGGTCGAGATCATCCACCGCAAGGAGTTGGCCGCCGCCGGTGACCCGCTGGCCGAGCGCGAGCGCCTCGCGGCCGAGTATCGCGTCCGCTACGCCAACCCTTTCCTCGCCGCCTCCCGCGGCTTCATCGACGACATCATCGAACCACGCGAGACCCGCCCCAAGCTCGTCGCCGCGCTGGAGATGCTCCAGAACAAGCGCCAGACCCTCCCGGCAAAGAAGCATGGGAACATACCGCTATAGGTGAGCTTCCGGAAAATCCTCATCGCCAATCGGGGCGAGATCGCGGTACGGGTCATCCGTACTTGCCGGGAAATGGGCATCGCCACAGTGGCCGTCTACTCTGACGTCGACCGGCGTGCCCTGCACGTCCGTTTGGCCGACGAGGCCTACCCCATCGGTCCTGCGCCGGCTGAGCAGAGCTATCTCAACATCGAGAGACTCCTGGACGCAGCCAAACAGGCTAACGCCGACGCCGTGCATCCCGGTTACGGCTTCCTCTCCGAGAATCCGGCGTTCGCGCGGGCCTGCGAGCAGGCGGGCGTGAAGTTCATCGGCCCCAGCGCGGAGGCGATGGCCGTCCTGGGCGACAAGCTGGCGGCCAAACAGACGGTGGCTCAGATCGGCGTGCCCCTCGTGCCGGGCACGGCCGAGGCCATCAATGACCAGCACCGCCTCGCCCATGAAGCGCGGCGCGTCGGTTTTCCCCTGCTGATCAAGGCCGCGGCCGGTGGCGGGGGAAAGGGCATACATGCCGTGAACAAGCCTGAGGATCTGAGCGCGGCCCTCAGTCTGGCCCAGGGCGAGGCCCAGGCTGCCTTCGGCGACAACCGCGTCTTCCTCGAGCGTCTGCTGGAACGGCCCCGACACGTCGAGATCCAGGTGCTGGCCGACGAGCATGGCAACTGCATCCACCTCGGCGAGCGCGAATGCTCGGTCCAGCGCCGCCACCAGAAGCTGATCGAGGAGTCGCCCTCGACCGCCGTTGACTCCGCCCTCCGCAAGCGCATGGGCGAGGCGGCCGTGGCCGCCGCCAAGGCGGCCGGGTACAGCAACGCGGGGACGGTGGAGTTCCTCCTGGACGGCTCCGGCCAGTTCTACTTCCTCGAGGTCAACGCCCGCCTTCAGGTCGAGCATCCGGTGACCGAATGGCTCACCGGCCTGGACCTGGTACGGGAGCAGATCCGCATCGCGGCGGGTGAGAAGCTCGGCTTGAGGCAAGAGGATGTGGCCTGGCGCGGCTCGGCCATCGAGTGCCGCATCACCGCCGAGGATCCCGACCTCCAGTTCCTGCCGGTCACCGGTAGAGCGCTGGATGTGGTCGAGCCGTCCGGGCCGGGCGTGCGCTTCGACCATATGCTCTACCCGGGCGTTGAGGTCACACGCTACTACGACTCGCTACTGGGCAAGCTCATCGTCTGGGCCCAGGACCGGCTCGCCGCTATCGAGCGCATGCGCCGCGCGCTGGGCGAGCTGAAGATTCCCGGCCTCAAGACCACGATCCCTTTCCATTCGTGGGCCATGGCCCACAAGGCGTTCCGCAAGGGCGAGCTCCACACCGGCTTCATCGACGAGCACTGGCGCCCGGCCGAGATCGACGCGGCGCGTGCGGAGGTGGCGGCCATCGCGGCGGCCCTCCTGGAGTACCAGGGTGCGGTGGGCGGGCCATCGCTCAATGGCGAAGCACCCGAAAAGCCAAGCAACTGGAAGCTGGCCGCGCGCACCTCGCCCTGGCGATGAAGTTCATCGCCACGGTCGATGGTAAGGAATATCGAGTTAACGTCCAGCCCGGCGCTAAGCCGGGCGCCTTCACCGTCATCGTCGGCGGCCAGGCCCACGAGGTCGACCTGGAGCGCGCCGGGCGCGACTGGCTGTACTCCCTGCTGCTGGACGGCCGCTCGTTCGAGATCGTTCGGGCCGAAGGGGAGATCTCGGTCGGAGGCCGCGCCTTTGCCATCGAGGTCGAGCGCGACGTCGGCCTGCAGCGCGCCCACGCCGGTGAGGGCGCCTCAGGACCGGCGCAGCTCAGAGCCCCGATCCCCGGCCTGGTGGTAGCCGTCCACGCCGGGCCAGGCGATCAGGCCCACGAGGGCCAGACGCTCATCATCCTCGAGGCCATGAAGATGCAGATGGAGCTGAAGAGCCCACGCGCCGGCCGGCTGGCCGAGGTCCGCGTCCAGGCTGGCCAGGAGGTCAACCAGGGCCAGGTCCTGGCGGTGATCGCAGACTAGCGGAGAGGATGCCGGCCTAAGAAATCAAGCACCACCAGGCGCGCTTCCTCGCGGAACTCCACGAAATAGCCGTGCCGGCCGCCCTGCACGAGGTGCAGCTCCGCTCCCGGGATGCGCTCCGCGAGCAGCGGCGCGTTCGCGGCCGGGTTGATCTGGTCCTCGCTGCCGTGGATTACCAGCGTGGGCGCCTGGATCGTGGGCAGGAGGTCCCAGGCATCATGGCCCTCGCTGGCCTGGTAGTGCAGCTTCTGAGCATAGACCGGGATGGGATGCTCGGCCCGGTAGCGAGCCGCTTCCAGGTACTCCGGGTGCCTGGCGGCCCACTCAGGCGAAACGAAGGGCTCGATGTAGAACTTGATAGCCTCGTCGGGATCGGCCGGCCGGTTGGCCATGATGGCGTCGATCTCCGGCGGCCGCCGGACGCCGTGCTTGTTGCCCGGCGTCGTGCAGCCTAGCACCAGCGCCCCGATGCGCTCGGCGTGGTCGATGCCGAGCCATTGGCAAATGCGCCCGCCCATCGACAGGCCGTAGGCGTGCGCCCGCGCCACGCTCAGGTGGTCCAGGATGGCGATCACGTCGCGCGCGAAGCCGCGCGTCGAGTAGCCTGAGGGGTCCGACGGCTTGGCGCTCTCGCCCGTGCCGCGGTGGTCGAACACGATAGCCCGATACCGGGCCGAGAAGTCCTCGCGGATGGGATCCCACATGTGGTGGTCGTGAGCCTGGCCGGCAATCAGGACGAGCGGCTCGCCGGCGCCGTGATCCTCGAAATACAGGCGCGTTCCGTCGGAGGCAGTGGCTAACGGCATCAGCTCCACCCTCCATAGTCCCGGCTCGCCGCCTCGGCCGACACATACCCCAACCGGACGTCGCGCTCCACCAGCTCGGGATCGCGTTCCGATGGCGGGCCGAAACCCCCGCCGCCGCCCGCCCACACCGTGTACGAATCGCCCGGACCCAGCGCCAGCGAATCGAGCTTGCCGTTGGGGAATGTCAGCTCCTCACCTGAGACGCGCCGCACGGTGATGCGGTTCGGGGCCCCGTCGAGGCCCCCGTTCAAGCCCCAGGGCGCGCACTTGGTCCGTTCGATCTGGACGTTCAGGTTGGCGTTCGTGAGCACTCTCACCGTCTGCGCCACTCCGAGCCCGCCGCGCTGCCGTCCTGCCCCGCCCGAGTCCTGCCGCAGCTCCAGCCGCTCGACTACGATCGGCGACTTGGCCTCGCTGGCCTCGACCGGCGAGTTGTGGGTGTCGCCATCGTTGATGCACACCGTGGCGTTCATGCCGTCCGCGTCGTGCTTGGCTCCCCAGCCGCCGCCCGGCAGCCCGGCCATCCCGAAGAAGAACCGGCCCGTGCGGTGGTCCACACCGTACATGCTGGCCACGCACAGGTCGGCATGGTGCCCGGCGGCGATTCGCTCAGGAATGGCCGGCGCCAGCGCCTTGAAAATGGTGTCGACCACCGTCATGGGGATGGTCATCCACCACCGCGTGGCGGCCGGCTTGACGGCGCTGATAACGCGCCCCGGTGGCAGCACGATTTCCAAAGGCGAGAACGACCCGTCATTGATGGGCAGCCACAGCGGCGAGGTGATGCACTTGAACGCCACCTGCGCCGCCGATCGCCCTGCAGTCGCTCCGGAGTTGTAGTACCCGCCCACCTGGCGGCTGACGTCGCTCAGGTCGATGGTCATCCGCTCGCCTTCGACCACCACCCGCACCTTGATCGGAATGGGCTTGCCGATGGCCACGCCGTCGTCGTCCATGAACGACTCGGCCTCGTACACCCCGTCCGGGATCCCGGCCACGCTGGCCCGGGCCAGCCGCTCGCTCTGGT